>FTIX01000788.1_pt2 | contig 25655 bp, 21 predicted proteins | sample 1658561 | NCBI WGS metagenome assembly FTIX01 (sample SAMEA3914836, study PRJEB12502) | metagenome | biome: forest; material: soil | place: Canada | collected 2011-07-03 | depth 0.3 m | reverse complement strand
CCTAGCTATCCAAGAAGTCCAAAGTTTGGCTGTAAGTCAAAGTCCGGGATTACGTCAGCTTGCTTGCGAAGCTGTTGCTTTTTTTGATATTCAAGAAGCTTCTGAGATCTTATGCAGCTTATTACAAGATTATTCGGGAAGAGTGAGGGAATCAGCTTTGTATGCTCTAGGGATTTTAAGGGTCTCCACCTGTGAGCAAATCTCTATTGCAACGATGGCGGCCCAACTGCTTCTAGATCAAGATCCTAAAGTTGCCATTGCAGCAGCCTGGCTTTTGACATTACATGATCCACCCAAAGGAGGCGAAGCTTTCAAGCCATGGCTTTGCCATCATCGGCAGGAGATTCGATTACTCGCTTCGGCAGCTCTTGCGATGACCGGTGCTTATGGCTGTGAAGCCATGCACGTCCACTTACGCACGCATCGAGATCCCTATGTGCGTATGAATCTTGCGCTTGGACTGATTGGGCAAAGGAGGGCGATTAAAGAAAGTTGCGAAGAGTTGCACACCGGATTTCTTAACTTAACCGAACGATGGGCTGGCTATGAAAATCGGACGTTTCAAGCAATTGCACCGGGACGTCTTAAACAAACAAAATCACTGCTCTTCCATCCGGATGTAGAAAATCTCCAGATCCGCTTGGAAGTTGTCAATATTTTGGCGATCATCCAGTATGAAAACGCAAAGGAGCTCATTATGCAATTTCTTGAAAATACCCGATGGGGTACTTGTGGGACTGCATCCGCACTTTTGCTGACTCGTGGAGACGAAGCCGCTCTTCAATTAGTTAGGGCCCTCCTAACTCATCCAAAAGAGCATCAACGCATTCAAGCTGCACTCATTCTAGCTTTGTGGGGAAAAGACCCTGAGGCGCTAGATGTGCTTAAGAAGGCCTACCCCAAGGCAAGTCGAGTAATCAAGGAAAAAATATTAGAAGGCATTGGCCGTATTGGGGCCAAAACAGAGCTCTCTTTTCTGACTGAGTGCCTTCAAGAGCCATCACAAACATTGCGGGTGTTGGCCGCCTCCGCTCTTTTGGCTTGCGTCAATAGTTAGAACTTTACAACAAATATTTTTTCCGTAAAAATCTGTATTTTGAGCTAGCTATCCTGCTGCTCATTCCTATGACTGTAATTATTTTGGTGAAATATGATTCAATTTTGCCGCTATCTCACCGCTCCTTTGACAATGTTGCTTTTGCAAGAAGTAGAAGCCGTGTCAGCCGCACACTCTCAGATTGTCGCGATTCAGAATGAGCAGATCTGCACAATAGATTCAGAGACCAAAGCCGCAGACGGGGGGCTAGAGGTGCCGGTTGAATCGTTTTTTGCTTCTCTTCTTCCAGAGGGTGCTACACTTACTGATCTACATATTCGCTACGACGAACAAGAAGATTGCTGGTTTATCTCCGCGATGTCTACGACAAGAATAGGAAACTTGGTCGACCTCTTATTGGCAGTGAGCGAAGAGGGAATGATCACCAAAGACACACACTGGAGCTTTTTCTCATTTCGTCATCATTACAATCATCCGAGTATGTTAACACATTTAAATTGAGAGCGTGAACATGGATGCAATACAAACATCATTTATAAATTCAGCCCAGTTGCCTTTTGTCATTGAACCTCGGAATAAAGAGATAAGTTGGCAGGAGTTTATTCAGCTTCTATCACAAAACGTTTCTTTTTTTAAAAAACAACTCGCCCATTATGGCGGCATCCTTTTCAGGGGATTTCCCGTTGGAAACGAAAATGACTTTGTAGAACTCATCAAACAGCTCCAGTTAGGAAGTTTTATGAACTACATTGGAGGCGATAGCCCAAGAAAAAAGATCAACGAACATGTCTATACCTCAACCGAAGCCCCTCCCTCTGTTAAGATCTATCTTCATAACGAACTTTCCTTCGTGAAAAACTATCCAAAATATATCTGCTTCTATTGCGCGACACCTCCCGAAGAAGGGGGAGCCACTACCCTTGGAGATGCGAGGAAAATTTATAAGGCGATCCATCCAGAGGTCAGACAGCGGTTTACCAGTAAAAACCTTAAGTACATCTCTGCCTATTATGATCGCAGTAAACTGATGGACTTCATTAATTCCCTGCAACCTGCGCACAAACCATGGAAACATGTATTTGAGAGCGAAAGCCGGCAAGAAGTAGAGCAGATGTGTCGAGAAAGCGAATTCCAATTTAAGTGGCTACCCAGAGGATGGATTCAGATTTCGCAAGTGCGTCCTGCTGTGATGGCGCATCCTGAGACAGGTGAGCAGGTCTGGTTTAATCAAGCGCACCTCTTTGATTTCAATCCAAAGCATCTAGGCTGGTGGCGCTATATTGCCGCACGCCTCTTTTACTGGGATAAAGAGACAAAGCTTCATCAGGTGAGTTATGAAGACGATAGCAAGATTCGTTCCAAAGACCTGTATCATGTTTTGGATACTTTAGATGGAAATACCATTCATTTTCCCTGGAAAAAAGGGGATGCTCTTATTTTAGATAACGTGTTGACAATGCATGGGAGGGCACCTTTTTCAGGCAAAAGGCGCATCCTGACGGCAATGTGCGGCTAGTATCTGTCACATAATTACAGTTTTCGTGCTTTTAAGTTTGTGCAAAATAGAGCAGAGTGCTATACTCCAGCCATCATCGTTAACGCGGGGTGGAGCAGGGGTTAGCTCGTTGGGCTCATAACCCAAAGGTCGGAGGTTCGAATCCTTCCCCCGCTATTTTTTCCAGACCTTGTTCACTTTTTCGGCCAAAGCCTATATCTAGCCAAGATGCTTTCTGGGCCAGTTTTGACCCAAAAGATGAACAAGGTCTTTTTTCTATAAAGAACTCTTTTTACGGCGGCATAGCTCAGCTGGTAGAGCAGCGGAATCATAATCCGTCTGTCGTCGGTTCGAATCCGGCTGCCGCTACTCTTTCTCTTATAAAGACTGTAGTCTGTTTCCCATGCCAAAGTCGCTGATTTAATTAAGAGCAAAAGACTTAAACATTCGGAGAGCATCAAAGAGTTTATAGGCAATTTGTCTTCGGATTCTTACGCCCGCCTTGTTTAAGCTGTGATATAAGTCTTCTCTTGAATTTACATCGTAGATGCTCGGATCTACACGCATTTGATAGTTGCGTGATGATTAAACTGATTGCGTGCTAATGTAGCGATAGAGGCATCAATTGTAAATGTGGGTAATGCTAATTGCGTTTCAATTGAATTTAGGGCGTTTCTTAATATGGGATCTGAATTAACTGACATAAGAGGTTTCTCTATTTTAATTTCCACTGTATCAGGGAGAGGGGTCATTAAACCATAAGGTTATACTTCCATGGTTTACCAATGCTGTCTGCGCTACTGATTCATAGAAGCTTGTCTGTCGTGCACGATTTTCCAGAACCGTGGAGACTTCGGAAAATCGGTCTCAAGGAGAGTAATTTGAGTTTGATAGCGCTTACGTTGCTGATGAATAAGGACAATCTGAGGAGTGAGAAATTTTTTGACTGCAGCTTCGGAAAGATAGTCGCGTCCCTCTTTCTCATTCCAGGATAGGTAGGTTTCTAGGTGCTCATCTTCAGGATCTGAAGTACTTAACTGTTCAAGCAGATAGTGGCGAAGCTTGTTATTGTCTTCTCGATTGACCTTTTCAAGAACAGTGGCAACTAAGCCCTCTTCTGTATACTCGCGTAAAAATAAAGCCCATAAAATGGAAAAATCTTTTCCTTGCGTATACCCATTTTGAGAAAGCCAACCCATCCACCAACCGTAGTATTCGCCTTGCTTTGAAGCTTTGAGATCGCTTTCACTGACTAATAGATGAGAACGTTCCTCACCAAGATCTTGCACAAAGAGCCCTCGTATTGCATTACAAACGTTGATATGAACTTCCATCGTCTGTGTCTTTTTATGAATTTGCAGCGGCTGTTGCAAATTGCTAAACGCCTCGGTGGTCACCGTAGTTAAATAATGTTCAAAGCGTTCTTTGGGATCAACAGGCTCACAGATCGACTGGTAATGCCGTTGAATGATGCGAAACCAGCCAGCTTTGCATTCGTGTGCCACAGCCATAAGATCTGCCAGTAGTTGGATTTTTCTATTTGTGCTCATGCCGCTTTGCATCATTTGATTCAGCATGACACGCATCTCTGGAAGAGCATGTGTTGTCTCGTTTTCATTGCTTAGCGTATCCAGCATCTTCTCAAAGTCAGGCTGGCACTGCTCCAGCTTAATTTTGGGGCTTTCTTTTAAGATCGTATCCCATACTTTTTCTTGGTGAGTCATCAACTGAGAGGCTAGTTCGTTGGCAAACTTTGCTGAGAACTCTTTTGTAATGTGAATAGGAGCTTGCTTTTTCTGGGTGGAAGTCTTTTCTTGAGCTAATGTTTCAATAGATGCCTGCAATTTTCTATCTTGTTCGGTTGAGACAGTTGGTTCCGCGTCCCATCGCTCTAAATTAGGATCCACTTGAATAGTCCCGACTTCGAGGCCTCTTTGACTAATAGTTTGCAGCACATGCTTACGATATTCAGCAATCATTTTACTATTTTTGCCGTGGTTATTTCTTTCATTGAAATTCACATCTGGATTTTTGAGTCTTTCTGCTAAGAAAAGACAGGTCCATGGTCCGCATTGATAACCATCGGGTTGCAAAACTGTTTGAATAGGAGAAACAAAGGTGTAGGGATCCCCTGGATCTACTTCGGGAAGGCGATTCATGATTTCTTTTAATTGACGTGGGGGGGCACCATTTTTGCTGTCGTAGTATTCAAAAGTCCTCCTTTGTCTATCAACAAAAAGGAGAGTCCAGTGATTACCATTAATAAAAAATGGGTAAGCTAAATATCTCTTAGATCTGTGTTCTCTAACTGCGATTCTTAGAGGTGGTTCAAGGTATCCTGGTTCTAGAAGAAAATCAATGCTTTGGGAGACGAAGCTTTCACCAAATTGATCTTCTAGGGAAAGAAAATAATTATACATATGTTCAAATTTAAACCAACCAGTAGGCGTTATTGTAAGATCACAGGGAATATTCAGCTTGCATTGTGGAGAATCTTTGGATAGGGGTTTCTCCGATTCTATTAGCCTTGGTTCCTTTAATAAAGTGGGTTTTGTCGGAGGAGCTTCGCAATAAGCTTTGGAAGAGCTGGGCTTTGGTTGCGGAGGGTTCTGGGGTCTTTCTTCTTCTACTACTCTAGATGCAGGAGAAGATCCTTTAGAAAAAAACCGATAGGCCACATAAATAATAGCGCCAATCACCGGGATCCATAAAGCAACTCCACAAATCACGTGCTTAAATCGATGAGCCGGCAAGCAAGTAGCTTCTGTTTTGCAAGCAGTAGATGGATTGAAGCTCAATGCTCGTCCAAAATTTCGGCAGCCCTCTGCATATGGAGCGCATAAAAGGTTTAAGCAGCTATTTTGCAAAAAATTAGTTTGTGAAATATAACTATGCATAGTTCCAATGATTAAAGTTTTATCAACAATTCTATCATTAAACTAGATAATTGTCAATTTTTCTATATTTTGAATAGCTTAAAGGGTGCAATTAAAAGTGTGGGTTGAGCGAACGAAATGATCGAGGAAACGCAGAGGGGACTTTAATGACTAAGTAAAAAGATGCAGAATCTCACGACAACCCTCACTACCCACCTCTTATTCCGACTGACCGTAGTACTTGATGAGTTCGGCGGATCTAACAGGATCTAATTGCAACAGCTGCTCATAGGTGCGCAGCCCTTGCACATTCATCCCTTGTTCAAAATAGAGGGTCCCTAGCTTGAACAAGGTATCTAAATCTTCAGGGTCAAGATGAAGAAGAATTTCATATTCTTGAATCTCTTCAGCCGGCATTTGCAGATCGTGATAACTGTAGGCAAGTTGTGCGTGTACCCAAGGATCACTTGGAGCGCATTCTTGAATAATCTTAAATTCTTCTACAGCTCGTTTGGTAGCTGTGCAGAATTTGTTGTTATTCGGCTCTTCTTCTAACTCTTTTGCAGTTCGGTAAAAACTAGATAGGTGAATATAAGCATTCGCTAAAGAAGCGTGGGCTTCTACGTGCATCGGCTCGTTCTTCACAAGGAAGATATTTTCTTTGACTGCCTGCACCAGCAGCATCTCTCGCATTTGGTAAAAATCTTTGGCATGCATCCATTGACTGAAACGAGCTAGGGCTCCGGAAAAGAGATCAAGCCAGTTGGGAGGGTGATATAAAGAGCGTTCGCGGTTCGTTAAAAATTCAGCGAATTTAATGTAAGCGTGACTGAGCAATGTATGCTTGTTTGAAGCTCCTTCCTTAACGTCAATTTTTTCTTGGCAGGAAGCGCCGTAATTTGCGACAAGTCTGCGAAACTGCTCAGTTTTATGAGCCTGAAAGTAGACTCGTAAAATAAAGTAAACGAAAAGTGTGAGAAAGAAGAGGGCAAGGCTTAATGCAAGTAGGGCAGATTTAAGAAAAAAAGGAAGGAGCAACAGAAGTGAAAGTAGCTCTATGAAGATCAATCCACAGAAAAAAAGATGGAAACCGTCATACTTACGTAAGATGTGGTTGAATTGGCGGGTGGTTCCGTCAATAATTTCATGAAATCCATCTTCGGAAAAAAGAGTCTGATCCATAGATAGCGCCTGTTCTAGTTATTGCTACAGAGTACTAGCACTAGGGACATACTCTTTTTGCAGCTCGCCTTGGTAGAAGATACCAAGTCCAAAAAATACAAGCAATGCAGATAGATAAAAAGAAAGGGTCACTTCTTCACTTAGATAAAGCCATCCAAAAAATGCTGTAAATAAGGGGGTTGTAAAACCGGCAAAAGAAATAAAGGTGGCGGAGTAGCGCTTCAGAAGATGTCCATAGAGATTGTAACAGATGATGTTCGAGATCAGAATTAACAGAAGGGAACATTCAACAAATGGAATGGCTTCTGTGACTGGGAAAGGTGCCCACGTCTCTGAAAAGTAAGAATGGCCCAGGGCAACCCCTCCACCGATCAACATGCTGAGGCCATTTGCGATAATGGGAGAGATCTCTTCTTGCATAATCTGTCGCAAAATGATCCATCCGTACACACTGCAAACCGCTGCTAAAATGAGGGCGATTTCAGCCCAAGAGAAGAAGAACAGCTGCCCAGTAGCTTCCTCCAATGTGTTTTGGTTGAGCAGAATGGGGGTCATTCCTCCCACGCCGACAAGGAGTCCGAGCCATTTTTTCCAGGTCATGCGTTCGCTGAAAATGAAGTAGGAAATCAACGCTGAGAAAAAGGGTGACAGACTATAGATAAAGCAAGCTTTAAAAGAGGTGAGGTACTGGAGTCCCCACAACTCAAAAATATTAGTAAGATAAATATTGAACAGGCCCAGCAGAATTATTTTCCCATAGGGAAGGCGGGACCAATTTACACGTCCTCGCTGCGCGTAGAGGTAATAACCGGTAAGGAGGATTCCTGCGAAAAACATACGCGCGCCTACAAAAAAGAAAGGAGATGAGTACTCTAATCCAGTTTTGGCGATGGTGAATACACTGGCAAAAAGTGCATATAAGAGAAGGATGAGCAGCATCTAAAAATCCTTAGTTCCTGGTCTGAGCCTATCTCAGTGAAAAATTGGTAAAAAACTTTAGTGATGAGATAGGTGGCTAGTATTGAAGGAATTGTATCAGAGTTTCTCAAATAAATAATAGAGAAAATTACGACAGACTCATTTTTGGTCGAGATAAGGTATTCCATTGAGAATCAAAAGCTTCCTTCATGGACGTTGTATCTGTATACCAAGCTGTCCTGAAGGAATATTCAGAATTAAGATCATTGAACCGTTCTCGAGATAGTTGTTGGACAGGAGTTTGCATTAGATCCAATGGTAACCTTTGTTGAACAAGGGTGATTAAGTACCCTTTTGGATCGCGTTCCGATTCATCACAGTATTGGCATGCCAAGATCAAATTTCCTACCAGTTCTTGTTTCTGTGTATTGATTCGAATGGCGATATGCACTCTTCCGTAAGGAAGAGGCATTTGTAAAACTACTCCTGGACTGGATCCGTTTGGATTAAATATCCGTTCGCATAGTGCGGAGTTGAATTCAGCAGCCTTAGAGATTGTTCCTTGATGATGCAAGGTGATCAGGTTGTGATAAAATTGAGGCCCGTTTTTAAACAGATTTCTTTTCAGGAAAAAGTCTTTTAACTCTTCTTGAGACACTGGAGAACAGTAATCGTCATCAACGGCACAGACGATCGTAGTATCGTTGTGATCGCGTTTGATTTGCTTTACCGCATCTTCTAAAGACATTGTCATTAAATCCATAAAAAATGGAGCCACAGATCCTCCTTGAAGTCTGTATTCTTCAGCATTTTTACACAGTTGACTGATCTGTTTTGTGCTTTCATGTAGAGAGGCAACTGTTTTCTCTATATTCTCCTTAGAAGTTTTGTAGTGAACCATTTGAGCGCGAATGTTTTTAATGGCATGGTAAGCAAACAAGACAGTCACGATTCCTATTGCACAAAACAGCACTTTGAGCGCTACTTTGAGCACTACAAGGATCAGCTGTGCGCGTTTTTCTGAAAGCTCTATTTCGGTGATTCGGTTTAGGCTGGAAGAGATAGAGTGAGCGACTCGAAAAAAAGAAGCAGGTTCCAATTTGAAGAGTTGCTTGAGATACTCTTCTGTGCAGCGCAGTACCTCACGAGTGGAAAGTTGTCGGTGGTTTTTTGCATCTAGTTGCGATTGAGGAATCAGAACGATTTCTTCAAATTTTGTCACAAAAGGATCTTTTTTTGGCAAAGCAATACAATGACGCTGCAGTTCATTAAAACCGCCTAAGCGGCTCCAGGCCTCCAGGGTATTGACGATGTTTGCATGGGAAGCACCTATAGCATCAACACTCATATGCACTCCTAATACTTGTATATGATCTTTATCCGAATAGTAGCAACTTTAATTTTTAATTAAAATAAGATTATTAGTTTATTCGTTAGGGAGCTTAATAGCCGAAAATTGCTCTTCCAATTCTAAGATGAGTTGCCCCTTCGGCAATCGCAATTTGGTAGTCGTGCGACATCCCCATCGAAAGAAAAGGCACGACTTTTGCTTGGGCGATTTGCTGCAGCTTTTGTTGGAGGTTGTTGAGTTGTCGAAAGCACTTGGCATTTTCCGCTTGATTATTTGTCAAAGGTGCAATGATCATCAGTCCGTCTAAGGAAATGCCGGGTAGTGCGATAAGCTGATCCCAGGAAGCTAAAAGACCCTCTTCCGAGAAGCCTTTTCTTAGAGGTTCTGTGGAGGGTTTTACTTGTAGAAATACAGAGATCCTTGTTTCTAAAGCCAAAGCACATGCGGAGACTTTCTCTGCTAAGCGAAGGGAGTCAATCGATTCAATCGTGTGAAAATTTTCTACCGATCTCGAGACTTTATTGAGCTGCAAAGAACCGATCAGATGCCATAAGATATCGGAAGGAGCCAGCGCGATTTTTCTTAACGCTTCCTGCACGCGGCTTTCTCCAAAATAGCGGCATCCAGCTTCATGAACAAGAAGTAAATCTTTTAGCGAGCATCCTTTGGAAATGGCGACAATCGTGATTTCTTCAGGGCGGCGGCTGCATTGAAAAGCGGTAGCTGCGACGTCATCAACGAGATGTAAATAGCTGTTGTATGGGTTCATTGACTCATGGTATCCTTGCTGTCCTGTTAGACATCCTTCGAGAGACGTCCATTTTTTCCTTTGTAGATAGTGAGATTTGTTCTTATATTGAAATTATACCGAAGGGGAGTGATATGAGCATAGAATTAGATGAAGCAGAGAGACTTTTCAAAAAGCTTTACTCCAATATAGATGGACGAGGATTGTCCCTTAAAGAGCGAGATAACAAGCAACTCGCGGATAAATCTTTTGTTTATGGAGAGGTAGTGCCTGCTGGGTTTTACCAAATGATGCTTTCGGCGCAGCCGCAGCCTGGCGAAGTTTTTTATGATTTTGGCTCCGGCACAGGAAAAGCCGTCATATTAGCTCACTTGTTATTCGACTTTTCCAAGGTTAAGGGAATAGAGTTATTAGAAGGGCTGTATAAAGCTTCTGTTGAGGTGGATCAGCGATATCAAAAAGAATTTCATCCAAAAATTGCGGAGAAAACGCTAAGTCAGATAGAACTTATCCATGGGAGTTTTCTTGACTTAGACATTCGAGATGCGGATTTCGTTTTTATGAATTCTACCTGTTTCCAAGAGGATCTGATGGCAGCAGTTGCACTCAAGCTGGAGGAAATTCGACCTAATGCAACAGTCATTAGTCTATCAAAGTCCTTGCGCTCACCAGCCTTTCATGAGGAGCGGCATGAGATGTTTGACTTTAGTTGGGGGCGGGCAACTGCATTTTTCCATAAAAGGCGACTTTGGAACGTTTACATGTAACCTCGTACATGTAACCTCGTACATGTAACCTCGTACATGTAACCTCGTACATGTAACCCCGTACATGTAACTTCGACCGCCTCACATCCAAGGAAGGAGCTGCTCAGTGGCATAAGGGGAGAGTTTCCGTCCTCCGAGCTCTAGTTTTTGTAGGCTATGTGCTTCACTGACAGCTTGTAGTATCCCCTTTTCAGAGAGCTCTTCGCATCGGTTTAGTTTTAATATACACAGTTGTCTGCAACGCAGTGTGATTTCGAGGAGGGCGATATCAGTAATAGAGCAGCGCGAAAGGTCGAGTTTTATGAGGTTTGGCAGTTGTCTACCCAGTTCAAAAAATGTATTTCGTGTAAGTTGCCTGCACGCCACTAGCTTCAACTCACTTAACTCTCTACATGCCTTTAAAATCACGGTAAAATCTTCATCTTTTAGTTGTTCAATATGAGAGAGATCTAATGCATGGAGATAGGGAAGTTTTTTGAGTTCCCCTAGCGCAGAATATCCTAATTGGGAATTGCCATCGAGACTGAGACGCTTTAGATGCGGGCATAGTGTTATCAAGTATCGGAAAGTGCTGTCCGTCAACCAGAGGCATTGGGAGGCATTGAGTTCGGCAATATGTGCGGGGATAGCGGATAAATAGGGGCTAAGCGTGGGTGAGTTACTGATATCTACAGATACGACTTTAGGAGCTTTCTGTACCACTTCGATAAATACGGGATCTTCTGTTAAACTTCCCTTGCATATCAAATGGGTAATCAGGTGTTTAAGAGAGGAAAACAACTCAAGAGCAGTATGGCTGAACTGTAAAAATTCAAAAAAGAAGGGGGAAGAAGTCAGAAGGGGGTCCACTTCTCCGGCAGCTTCCTCATCACTTAACTTTACCCCAAGGGACATGGCATCGATCAGATGGCAGCAGGCGGATTTTAGTAGCAACCATTTTTCTTGATGAGCAGTTTGTAGAATCGCGATGGCATTATCCCTGGAAACGTAACGTTTTAGAAGTTCTTGGCACAGGGTCGACAAACCTTCCAGCCTTAACCTTGAAGCTTGTTTTAATAGAAGATATAACTCTTCCTGTTCATGTTTCCATAAAGTGTCAATATGACCGTTCATGACAAATTCATGGATAAGTAAAAAGAGAGTATAGGGAATATCTGTGATCAAAATGGCGGGGTCCTCTTCTTCTTCTTTTTCCGAGGGGTAGACAAGGGCATGGAAAAAATCGCAGCTGACGCCAAATAAAAAGCGATTTGCAGATACATGGCGCCCTTCTATCTGGAAGGTCAGATCTTGGGGAATGAGAGGATGGATGACAGACATATGGCGGCAGAGAGCTGTTGCAAGTTTGTGGGCTGCTTTGGCGGGAAGTCGGTCTTTAAAAAAAAGCGAGCTGACCAATTGCAATGCATCTTTTAAGAACGATCTATGCTCCTCGCACCAAGTCTCATCTTCAAGTGCATAGTCTAAAAAGAGTAAAAGTTCTTCCTTGGGGCGGTTCGAAATGAGCTCCAAAAACAAAGCGTCTGTGTCTGCCGAACAGTATAAGGAAGTCAAAGAAGGTGGAAGAAAAACAGGGGGTTGCATGCATAACCCATTACCAGTTTTTTCAAGAGTTGTCTACAGGAAAACGCTTATATAGTTCTACAACTAAGTCATCTATCAAAAGAGTTCCGTACACAGGAATTGCTTGGGCCCAAATGGCCAAATCTTGTGCCCATCCCTGAAGAACTTGAGAAACCTGTGCAACGCGCTGCTTCATCAAGCCTGTGAGCATCAGAGGATGTGTACTGACATAAGGCTTTACGTGGTCTGCATATTGCATGCTGAGCAGTTGATGATGGTGCGACATGGAACGTTCTATTTTCTCTACTTTGGAAAGCAGGTAGCAGTCCGCAACTCTTAACAGACCCTTTGTCTTTAGAATCAGGGATGCAATGGGTTTAATAAAAGGAGACATCAGTTGCATCAAAATTTGACGAGATTTCTCGTTCATTCTTTGCTGTATCAACAAGATCAGCAATCTCCCTTGTTGATAAAAGCGTCCGATTTTCTGCTGTGTTGATTCGATCTTTCTCTTTCCCCAGTGGTAAGATCTTATAATCATCTGAGTGATTGGATTTAATACTTGAAAATCCTGGATAAGGTGGGCTTTAGCCTGTTCAAATCCCGCAGAAAAACGCAAGGATAGCCGATTTGCAAAAGAATATAGAAAACCAGTGTTTATTAGAGTTTTTGTATAACAGAAAGATGCAAATTGTTGCATTTTTTCCTGTAGTGGAAGACCTATTTTTTTAATCCACCGGCGGTATGGCTTAAGTCTGCTTAAAAATCGCAATCCTAATTCTTTTTTCTTTGAACTTACCGTGGAAAAAAAACTAGAAATTTTGTTTTTCGCTCGTTCCGAAAATTGAGCCCAACTGTTGGAAAATCGGGATCTAGAAGAGAAGATGTTATTGAGGCAGTGTTTCCCTATTTTTTTAAGTAATTCAAACTGTTGTTGTGAGCGTGCTATAGAAGAAGAAAAAAGCGTCTTAAGACGTAGGCCTTGCTGAGGGAAAAAATTGTAAATTGCACGGATACTTAGCTGCCATTTTTTCAGAGACTCAGAGAAGGTTTTGAGGCATTTCTGGAGTTTATCTCGGCAGAAAAGGATAGGAATATTAACGAAAGCCCTTATTTTTACTGAGATCTGCTTTCCGCGCGCAAACAAAAATTTACAAAAGTCGGGAACAATCTTGCCTACTAAATAAAGGGGGAAGACAAGCAAAAAAATAGTATATTTAGCACAACGACCTACTATCCGCAACAGTGAGTAGTCTGCCAAGTGGCGTAGTTGCTTGATGCAGTGCTCTCGTTTTTTATCACTCTGAATTTTTGCCACCTCACCTACTCGGCGAAACGGAGTGGTCTTAGCAGAATACAGGTCTCCATCTTGAGAACATCTACTCAGCGTATCAAAACGGTCAAGAAACATATTTTAAACCTCGATTAAGTGACTATTCAAATAAAAGTTTAACATAAAACAGAGTTTGTGTAAATAGTAAATTTATGGAGGGGGCAGAATGCTCAACGCAAGACTTATTACGCAACAAAGTTTTATTTTTTCGGGAGTCGTCTTTCTACTGAGCACGCTACTCTTTTTTTTTGATAGTGGACGTCTTCTAGACAGTTTGGCCGCTGCTTGCCTTGCAGCTGGCTTGAGCTGGGTCTCCTATGTCCTTATCAGAATTCTTGTACTCGCATTAAGGAGGTAAGTGATGCTTTGGCGCATGATGCTCATAGCGATCGGGTACCTGCTGGCATTGAGCCAAGAGATACCTGCTTTAAGTGTTGAAACGACCCAAACAACCTATCGATGCGATCCAACCATTTCCCTCGAAATTTGGGAGAAGCTTTCTCCTTACTTTCTTCCAGAAAACCATCCTGTAAAGCAGAAACTGGATCTTCTTTTTTTTTCCGAAGACGTTCTTAGCTCCGTGTATACCGTGAGCCAAGCGGGATTTAAAGCACCCAAACCACAGCCTTACTCGGGCATTATTGCAACAAAACACCCTGATGTAAAGGGATATTTTTTTAAATTTTATACAAAAGAGAAGAATTTAAGGCTTTGGAAAAGATTACTTTGGCGTGTGATGGGGGCAAAGAAAATTGCGAATGCAATTCGCCAACGTCAAGTTGAACATTTGTTCAAAGTGCCTAAAAAATGGGTGTATCCGATCCCAGGCCCTAACGGCTCGAAAAACTTCATGATTGTCGCCCAGGATATGCGGCTTGTGAAAAAAGAAAAAAATATCTCGTTTTGGAAAAGCAGTGCAATGACAAAGCAAAGGTTGTCAGCGTTGTATGACATCGCAAAAGAGCTTGGGTTAAATGATTCCCTGACACCTCGCAATACATATCTCTCCAAAGACTATAAGCTAGCATTCATCGATACAGAGATGTTCGATAGCCGGAATTTAAATTGGAAAAGATCTCTATCTTATCTTAATCCAAAAATGCAACGTTATTGGAAAAAATTGACAAAACTGACTAAGAGTCAGAAAAAAAACTCATGAGCAGTTGCGGAGATAGACTTCTTATTATAACATTAGGAGTGGGCTTGACAAGGCCCTGATTCGTGCGACTTTGTCAAGTTAGGAATATAGGAATCTCATGACCGATACGCGTACCTTTGGAGACTATTCAGTAATCAAGCAAATCGGACAGGGCGTGATGGGCGCCGTGTACTTGGTTGAGCATCGGTTTATGAAGCGGCAGTATGTGGTTAAGGTGCTTCCTGAAGAACTAGGTTCAGATCGTTCCTTCATCCAACGCTTAGAAGAAGAGGTAGATCTGCTTTCTTCTCTAGATCATCCAAATATTGTAAAAATCCATAATGTTTCTTTCGCACAGGGGCAGTATTTTCTTGTAACGGATTGTATTGTAGATGATGTAGGCGAAACTACCAACTTGGCGCAATACCTCTCTGCTCAAGGCCAACTCCTAGAAGAAAACCAAGTGTTACATATCCTTCGGCAAATTGCAGAAGCGCTGGACTATGCGCATCAAAAAAAAGGAGGTGGTCGAGGGATCGTCCACCGAGGAATCAAACTTAATAACATCCTGACAGGAAGTTTGCAGGCAGAGGGCGTGAAGGTATACTTATCAGATTTTGGATTGGGAAAAATTATAGGCCCTGGGGCGATTCTTACACGTATGTACCAAACGATTGCTGATGCATTAGGAATCGGCGTTCCGATCGCTCAAAGCAGAGTGTCCCAACGGTATCCGGCCCCTCCTCTTGAAGTACCGAAGCTGGCCCCTCTTCACACCTCGTTCATTCAAGGTTATCACTTTTTTGCCCCAGAGCAGAAACGATTAGAGGCTGCCACCGTCGATTTTAAAACGGATGTCTATGCGTTTGGAGTGCTTGCCTACTATCTTCTGATGGGGGAGTTTCCCGAAGGCCTCTTTGAAATGCCTTCCGGATATAGAGAGCAGCTAACCCTCAACTGGGATCTATTAATTCAGGGGTGCTTACAGAGCGATCTTCAAAAACGCCCCGATAGCCTGGTTGCGCTCTTGGATACAGTAGAGCAAACTCCTCTTCCAACCGTTCATTCCATGGAAGTGGATTCCTGGGCGTGGAAGTCTCTAACGGATCGTGATGAAAAGCTCATGGAACGGCAAAAAGTGATCAGTCGCGGAGATGCTCAGACGGATACGTTGCGGCCAGTGATTCACACTGCACAATTAGAGCGTCCCCAGACAGACCTAGATCCGGGAGCGGCTTTTAATGTAGACACGACTGTGAAGTACTATGTTCCAGAAAGAAAAGAAGTAAAAAATATTCAACCTCTTTTGACCGATATGGTCATTATTCCTGCCTCTACATACTATCGAGGAAGCAATGATGGAAATCGCGATGAAGGGCCGCGCCATCAGGTGACTCTCGATGGCTTTGCCATGGATATCCACCCTGTTACCAACGAGCAGTTTGTCCGTTTTCTCGAAGCGATGGGAGGCGAAAAGGATAGTAATCATCATGATATTATCAGACTTAGAGATTCGCGCATCAAACGAAGCGGGGGTAAGCTAAGCATTGAATCTGGGTATGCAAAGCACCCCGTCGTAGGAGTCACATGGTATGGAGCTGTTGCTTATGCCAAGTGGATTGGAAAACGCCTTCCAGCTGAAGTAGAATGGGAAATTGCCGCTTATGGGGGATTAGAAAATGCCTTGTATCAGACCGGACATGATATCGAAAAAACGCAAGCCAATTTTTTCAGTTCAGACACCACTCCTGTAATGAGCTATGCCCCCAATGGATATGGAATTTATGACATGGCGGGTAATGTCTACGAATGGTGCCATGATTGGTATGGGTATAACTATTACGAGCTTTCGGTGCAAGAACCTGAGAATCCAACAGGGCCTCTTCAAGGTGTTTATCGAGTCCTTCGGGGAGGATGCTGGAAAAGCTTGAAGGAAGACTTGCGTTGTTCACGCCGACACCGCAACAATCCAGGGACTGTCAATAGTACTTACGGATTTCGCTGTGTAGCCGATGTGCGCTGATTTATCTTTATCTCAAAATTAATCAAAATTTTTAGTATTTCATTAATCGATCTCTTCTTTAAACGAGTTTATCTAGGATTAACTCGTTATATACTCATAACAGAAGTGAGTATATGGTAGTCCTAAAACATGTAATGCTACATTGCCTGTTATATTTAATATAACTAGGAGCTTCTAGATGCACGACTTTTTTAAAGGTACTTTTGGGCAGCGCAGCCTATCCATGGTCTTTGGTTACCACTGGGAAAATGAACGTGTAGAAAATAAAGGCACGAAGGATGACATAGTAGATGAGGGCGCGTGGAAAGTCACTGCTTTAAAGATTGCGAGTTATATTCCTTTGATTGGCACCATCGTCGCTGCATACATGTGTAAAAAAGATACGGATCTTCCCCAAGATTGCACCAAGATCGAATATTTTTCTCCAGCAGGTAGGGCGATGTTTTACTTTCGCTGGGGAATGACAGCACTTTGTGCAGGGGCTTTATTTATCCCTGCTGACCTTGTGATGACCCTTGGAAAAGGAATCCGACATCTTTATGATCTAAAAGCCGACAAAATTTGAACTGCCAGATTCATGTACAAAGCCGAAGAGCTATTTGGGTTTTGTTTTGGGTGATATGCCACTTTATACGGAAATTTTAAGTGCAAGTTGTAACCGACCCAGGGTTCTTCGGAGATTTTATGTGTCAGAGAATTTTTACTAGAAATGGTTAACTAGAATCAGCATTTGCTTCAATTACAAAGGAGCAGAGGGGGACAAATGCTCAAGAACGATCACGCAAGCCTCTTATCACCATTCTGTTTGAGGCCAACTAAGCTCTTTTTTAGTAGAGAGGCGTTCCAACGCGTTTTTTGCTTTTTGGTAGCCTTTATCTGCTGCTTTTCTGTAGTAATCCATGGCATACTCACGATGTGGGTAAATGCCTAGTCCATATTCACAGCAATCGCCAAAGGCATAAGCTGCCCGCTTGTGGCCACCGTCTGCTGCCTTGCGATATAGTTGGGCGGCTTCAATAAGATCTTTATCAACACCCCACCCGTGTTTATAGTAGTTTCCTAAGTGATACATAGCAGTTACCTTGCCACGTCGAACTAACTGTTGGTATAATGTCGCTGCCTTTTTAAGATCTCGTTCCACACCAGAACCCTTTTCATAGCAAATCGCTAAATTATAGGAGGCTTCATCATGGCCAACGGCGGCTGCCTGCTGGTATAACCTGACAGCTTCTTTCAAATCTACTTCAACGCCCGTTCCATTCTCATAACAAATGGCTAAGTTATACATGGCATCGCTATTACCAAGGGTGGCTGCTTGACGATATAATGCTGCAGCTTTTTTCAGATCCACTTCAACTCCAGTTCCGTTCTCATAACAAATCGCTAAATTGTATATCGCAACTGGATCTCCGCCGTCAACCGCTTGCTCATATAAGCGAATCGCTTTTTGAATATCTTTTTCGACTCCTGTTCCTACCTCATAACAGATTGCCAGATTGTTCATGGCACTTGCGAGGCCAAGAGCCGCTGCCTTGCGATAGAATCTCACTGCCTTTTCACTGTCTTTCTCGACACCTTTGCCATGCTCATAACAAAATGCTAAATTTTTTATTGCGCTTGCATGACCACGCACTGCTGCTTGTAAATACCAGGATGCCGCCGTTTTCTGCTTATTAGGATCCTTTTCGTAACATCTACCTAATAAGTTCATGGCATCGGCATTGCCAAATTTTGCCAAAGCTTGCAAAGAAGGAATGTTCTTTTCCTCAGGAGTTAGCGATCGAACCTTCTTTGACGCAAATGCATTAAGAGCACAAAAAACGATGTTTCCGACAATAGGGATGAGGAGAATAAGACAGGACCAACAGTTTTTTTCTTTCAAATAAGAGAAATAATAATTTTTTTTCCCAGAGAGAGGCGTTTTGCAGAAAAGGACAGCCTTTGCAAAAATAGCAAAAAGGTTTGTGAAAGTGCTAACTATCGGAATAAAGTCCGCTTTCGCATTGTAACCAGTAAGAACAAACGAGTCGCGGTGCCATTCTTCTCTAATCATCATATAGTTTTCCTGTGCCTAATCATCCATAAAAGTTACATATATATTAATAATCATACCATATGTTGATAGAAAAAGCAAGTTTTTATTGTCATTTTTTTTATTATATGTAACAATATGTGAACTGATAGTAAATAGAGGTAATCATTGTGGCAAATATACAAACAATCGGATCCCCAAGGCGGATTCCTTCCCAGCCCCTCTTTACCATTTCGGCCCTGCAAAAAGAAAAGTGGGTCAATGAAGTTGGAAAAGCTGCGTTAAAGGAATTGGTCATTTCCCTGACATTCGCTGTCCCCACAGCCGTGATGGCCGGAACCGCCGCTGGAGTGGCAACAGTTATTGTTGCTGTGGCGCTCATGGTTTTGTTTAATGCTGCCTTGCGTGGTAAAGCAGCTTATCATAAACACACTTCGAATCAAGCCTTACATAAGAAGTGGGAAAAAATTGCTAACTTTTTGTGCCCGCTTACCTTTGGTATAGTCGCCTACTTTACTGGGGGGATTTTGTTTCATGAGGCAGGCCATGCATTTGCTATGTTAGCCGCAGCAAAAAACCCTCTGATTACAGTTTCAGTGACTCCGTTTTCAAGCGGTGTGACTAGCTCTTCTTTTTCGCAATGGACGCGATTTGGAGAGCGGATGGGCCATGAAGGGGCCAATACATTTATAGGAGCTGCAGGAGCAGCAATTTCTGTGGTGATTTGCTGCATTGCACTGGGGCTGTGGTGGAAATATAGAAAAGCAACGCAAGAGACCCATCCCAAGCAACATGTTCAAATGCGCGAAGCTTCACGCTATCTGCTTGGAATCGCTGTTGTCAATCTCGCCAACCATCTCCTCTACGCCCTCTCTTCTTTCGAAGCTTCCAAGACGGATCTGGGCCATGATTTCGTCCGCTTGTGGGTGCAAGGAGGCATCCATCCCTTGCTTTCAGCGTTTCTGATCGTCTTGCCGCTCCTCATCGTATGCGCTGCCCTTTATCATCAGAGTAGGATCTCTCAGACAGGGGAGGGACATCCGCTCGCCTCTCATCGATCACATTTATGCACGCGCATAAAACATTGGTTTATCGCAACTGCAAAGCCAAGAGATCTTTCAAGACTTCCAGAAAAGGCTGAAAAAAGTGCTGTTTCTCAGCAACGGTGTGAAACAATTGAGCAAAGGGAAAAACGGGAACGCCGAGCAGCTCAAGCAATAAAAAGACAGCGATCACTCACCTCTTAATGAACAATTCACCTTACGCACGGGGAGCTTTCGCTTCAGCCCAATGCCACTCGCGGTACGTAAGGTGAGTGAACAACTATTCCTACTGGGCAGCAAGCGGGAATTCTTGCGCAAGCTTCTGCGGCTGTTCTGTAGGCAAAGACTGAATGTAGCTGCTTACGAGTTTTGCATTTGCAAAACTCAAGTTTTTCTCAGCGCATTCCCGAATAGAGTCTGGAATTGTAGGATTATTCATCAAAGTAATCGACATCTGTTGTGATTCTTCATACTTACCTATCCAGTAAGCACAGATTGCGATTTCTAGAGGAATGCCGAATTCGTTTACCCATTTTTCTACAAATAAAAGGTCTTTCGAAGGAGGAATGGGTTGCGCAAGCTTTGCCACCAGGTATCCTAGCATATAATTACCATGCCGACGGTAGTAGTTAGATAAACGATACAGGGGCTCAATTCGGCTCGGACGGTAGTTAAATGCTTGATAATAGCTGTTTGTAATAGTTTCTTCGGGATAATCAAGATTCTCTTGCAAAATAGCCACTTGAAGCATTGCCCAGAACACCTCTTCTGCCCACCCCCCCATTTTAACTCTCTTTTCATAGGTTTCTAGAGCTTTCGCATGTTCTCCGGCATCCCGATAGCTTTGAGCAAGGTAGAATACCGTACGGGTGTTATGGGGCTCCTTTTCCAGCGCGCTTTCCAGTAGTTTTGCATCTTTTAAGTATTTCTGAGGATCTTGAGATCTTGCTCCATCGGTATGGACGATGTTTTGAATACCAAGTAAAGTGCCTGAATTTTTTGCCTCAGGGCAAACTAAAACTTCATGAAGCACCCCTACCCATTCCCAGTTAAGGTGGTTATTCACCAATTGCACTCTGGCATATTCCATTCCTGAATAGCGCGTCATGATGTAGTAAAAATCACGGTTAAGTGAAGGGAATTGAAAGGTATCTTCATGAGCAAAGACTTCGTCTGCATCAATAATCAGCAAATAGTCCGCTTTGTTTTTTGCTAACTGTAAGGCTTCATTTCTGTTATGCCCAAAATTTATCCAAGGGCGGTCGTGAAGCTCTCCAGGAATATCCTTTAAAAATTCTTTAATGATTTCACGTGTCTTATCGTAGGATCCCGTATCGCAAATGACCCAGTAGTCGATCAACGGCTTTACGCTAGCTAAACAACGGGTGATCACTTTCTCTTCATCCTTTACGATCATATTTAAACAAACCGTTTTATTACGCGGCTCTTCAGAAGAAAGTTGGAAAACAAATAGGAAAAGACAGATCGTTGAAAAAAATAGTTTTGTCATTGATATAACCCCTTACCTTAATTTTTTTTGCACTGCATTGAGCTGATTAATAAACTCTGGATTGGCTTCGTCGATTTCTTTTTGAATTACCCTAACGCTTGAAATGACAGTCGAGTGATTTTTCGAGAATAACTGGCCTATCTTTGGAAACGGCATGCGCAATAAGGTGCGACATAAGTACATTGCGATTTGTCGTGGCTGGACACATTCTCTTGTTTGTGCTTTTCCCAGTAGATCTTCGGCACGCAAGCCGTAATGTTCTGCCACACGCTGAACCACTTTTGTAGAAGTGACGGCCGCCTGCTTTTCCTCGCGAATCAGGTCCGCCAACTGCTGTTCTACAAACGCTACTGTCAGTTGTGTCGTAGACCCCCGCTTTGCCGTTGGATGTAGATGAATGCGCAGCACAAGAGCTTCTAAAGCACGGCAAAGAACTTTTGCATTCGAGCCAAATGTTTCTAACAAAAACGCCATGACGCGGTTATTCAAAGGGCATTTAAGAACCATGCATTTCATTTCTAGAACATGCTTAAGCTCCTCTTTCTGCATGGCATCTAGAGTTAAAACAATTCCCCATTCAAACCTGCTGACTAGGCGAGGTTCGATAAACTGTAGTTCACCAGGAGGGCACGATGCACTGAGGATGATTTGTCGCTGAGCCAGATGGAGTGTGTTAAACGTATGAAAAAATTCTTCTTGTGTTGCCCATTTTTTTGCAAGCAAGTGGACGTCGTCCATAATTAAAGTATCTGCGTTGCGATAACTTTGTCTAAAGAGAGTCATGTCGCTTGCTCGAATCGCCTTTACTACGTGATCAGTAAAAGTTTCTGCGTGCGCATAGATCACGCGTTTACCCATTGCTTGTAACGTGTGAGCAGTAGCCATCAGCAAATGACTTTTACCAGTCCCGGCAGGTCCACACACATAAATGGGATTGAAAAATAGCTCTTTGCTTTGAGAGCAATTCGTCAATACGGTGAAGGGAAGATGTCCAGGAGGTTTGATAAAAGTGTCGAAGGTGCAATGCGGGTCTAACCCGTTGAAGACAATTTCTGAAGGGGCGATAGCAGGAGTTGGCTTAGGAACAGAAACGTTTTTTTTCTTCTTAGGAGGGTCTTCAGAGGCTCTAAGAGCAATATGGACTTTGATATGGCGATGGTTATTATTAAGAAAGCAGTCTTGTACCTTTTTGCGTAGATGCTCTTCAAACCATAAGATTTGAAAAGCATCTTTTGCTTCAAGATACAAATTACCCGCATCAAATCGAACAACTTGCAAGGAACGCAGCCATTTGTTGACTGTTTCCGAACCTAGTTCTTTTTCTTGTTCAGAAAGAAACTGTTCCCATGCACGCATGCGCTTTAATCAGTTTAGATGTCATGATACTAGTCGAGGCTTAGCAATCTGCCTCATTGTCCACCATTGCTGCAGCATACCTAAGAGCATGGAAGAAAGCCAGTAGATATTTAATCCCGAAGGAAAATTATAAAACATAACTGTAAACACAATGCTCATCATGCTTCCCATCGCCTGCTGCTGCCGTTGCTGATCTGTAAGTGCATTAGGATCTTTTGGGCGAACTGTCATAAAACGTTGCTGCAAAAACATCACGACTCCTAACAAAATAGGAAGTAAATGAAATTGATTGCCAATCAAGGGAAGAGGTGTTTGCCAGCTAAAAAGCACGTCCGGTGCAGCAAGGTTATCGATCCAACCGGGAATAAAACTAGCCCCACGCAATTCAAACGTAGACTTGAGCAAATCAAACATCCCGATCAAGAACGGCATTTGAATCAGCATAGGTAAGCAACCGGATGCTGGATTCACCCCTTTCTCTCGATAAAGAGTCATGATCTCTACTTGTGCCTGGGTTGGATTTTTTTTGAGTCTCTCTTGGATAGCAGCTACCTCTGGCGCAATCTGCTGCATGCGTAGCATTGATTTGTTAGACCATGCATTAAGCGGGTACATCATGATGCGGAGAGCAACCGTGAGAAGAATAATAGAAAATGCCCAAGACCCAGTGAGCTTGTGGAAAAAATTCATCAAGATAAATAAAAATTTTGCAAAAGGCTCTGAGATAAAAGCGAACCATCCATGAAAGCTTTGACATGCGATATAGTCGGGGTTACTCCCCGTTGCTGGATCTGAATAAATGCGGTCGACCTCTTTCAGAATTCCATCAGCGAATGGGCCCGCAAATACGCGAAACTGCATGACACCCCCGTTAGAGCGGAGAGGAAGCATTGTCGCATACCCGGGCATGCTCTGCGCTTTAAAACGTTCTTGCTGGGCGTCTATTTCTAGGAGCCTAGAAGGAACTACAGAGCCAGAAACTGCCTGCAAGCGATAACCTGGATCATTTTTTGTTAATGGATCTAAAATAATTCCAAGAAATCCATTAGAATTGCAGATCCAATCTGGGTAGAGGGAAGTCACTGTTGTAGAATCTTGCGGTAAATCAAGGTTTTCTACCTCTACCTTCTTTCGAGTAATCCGATATTTCAGTGCCGGAGCCGGAGAACCCGAAACAAGTTCCACTTCAGGGACCCCAGAAGTTAACCAAAGGCCGCGGCTATCTCCTTCGATTTTGATGGTTAACTCTAAACAGTAAGGCGCTTGCTTTCCGTTTGCGTTTAGATGGAAAGTCTTTGTAATACGACGGTGAGGTTGTGTGGCCTCAAATGTGATGCTTTCCTTATCAAAATGGGTGACTTTGTACATCAGCTCTGCGACTTCTGGATACTCTGCAACAATATTTAACGCGTAATATTGAGGAGGAATTGATATCGATTTTCGATGACCTGACTCAATCAAATCACGGCGCAAGAGAGGATAATACCCTCCCAAGGTCCCCTTATCGTGAGTTTCCAAAGTCCCTGTGTCATTAGCGATAGAATAGGGGTGGGCAGGAAAATAGTCATTATAACTATATTTTTCCTGAATTTCCTTATCGAATTCAATGGGCCGGACAACGCTATTCACATTGCTCTTGCTGGCAAAGGGTAAATTCACCTCTGCTAGGCTTCCTCCTCGAGTGGAGAAAACGAGCTGCTGGTAGGGAGATTCAATGACGTAAAATTTCTCTTCTTGGCGTTCCCCTACCTCAGTCGGAACAGGGAGAGAGAGAGAGGGGGCTGCTTCAGGTGCTATTTGAGATTTTTCTGCCGTTTGATGAGTGCGCTGCTGCTCATGCCATTCTTTTAAGGAATCTTGTCGCTGGTCTTCGAAAAATAAATTCACAACGAAGAGGGCAAGTGTTAAAGAAAAAACAAAAATTAAGGTGCGTTTGTCCATAAAAAAATCACTTTGATTTAGAATCTGTTTTCACGTCATGATCTGGCAGCAAAGCATCCAGATTATGGCTTGAAGACAGATTTTTAGTATATTGCATATTCTAGAAATCTGGAATCCACGCCACTGTTTACAACTACATGTCGACGTGTTGGAGCAAGGCCGATCTCTTTTGCCAATTCCGAGCTTCCCGTAAAAATAAAACCCCTGGCGGAGGGACTCAACTGCTGCTTCATCCAATTTCCAAGCGAGCGATAAAGTGGTCGCAGTCCTTCAACGTTTTCCATACGTCTTCCATGAGGGGGATTGGAAATAAGGAGCGTTGGGGGCTTTGGAGACACATATTCGCGAAAGTCAGCATGAGAGATCTGCACAAAACCATTCAGTCCTGCAGCTCTTAGATTTGTGAGCGCAGAAGTGACAGTACTCCTATTTACTTCGGAGCCAAACCACTTTCCTTTTTGAAAAGGCTTCCGCAATTCATCCGCCTGGCGCTTGACCTGCAACCACTCCTCCAAGGAAAATTGAGGAAGATACATAAATCCCCAATGTTTGCGCAGAAAACCAGGAGGAATTCGAGATGCTGACAAAGCAGCTTCAATCAGAAAAGTAGCCGATCCACAGCAAGGATCATATAAGACATCTTCCTCGTCCAGCTTGGCAATCTTGAGCAAAGCAGCAGCAAGGGTTTCATTAATGGGCGCTTCCGAGGTCCCTTGTCTGTAGCCTCGTTTATGCAAAGGCACACCTGAAGTGTCGACACTCAGTACTGCGTGGGTTTGTTGTATGTATAAGTTTAGCTGAATATCTGGTTCGCTTACGCATACATTTGGACGCGATCCTGTCTCTTTTCGGTAACGGTCGCAAACAGCATCCTTGGCAACTAAAGCTGTAAACAAGCTATTATTAAGGTTCGGATGAGTCACATTGGCATCTATTGCAAAAGTCTTCCCTCGAGGAATATAGCGAGTCCAGTCAATCTCTTCAACAGCACGATATAAAGAATCACGATCGTAACAGCGAAAACGTAAAATGGGAAGCAATACTCGGCTAGCTAGCCTAGAAGTATAGTTAATGAGGTAGACAGCTCGGAGAGAGCTCTCTTCTACATAAACGCCTCTAAACCCTTCTTTGACTCTTGAAAACCCCATTTCTTGGAGTTCTTGTGAGAGGAGAGATTCCAACCCATCCAAACAGGTCACAAATAAATGTTTATTTTCTTCCATATAAGCAATTCCTTAAACCTGTCTTCACACCATGATCGCAGGCTTTAAACAGGTTTTTAATGACTCAAATTACGCACCGGGAGCTTTCGCTTCAGCCCA
>FTIX01000122.1_pt4 | contig 25848 bp, 20 predicted proteins | sample 1658561 | NCBI WGS metagenome assembly FTIX01 (sample SAMEA3914836, study PRJEB12502) | metagenome | biome: forest; material: soil | place: Canada | collected 2011-07-03 | depth 0.3 m | reverse complement strand
TCTGTTTATGCGCGCTGTATGTATATGAGTGCGTAAAGGATAGACGTTTTTATTGTTCCTTATAAGTAGATTTCTTTCGAAGTCTAGGAAATTGCATGAAAAAATTATACGATAAATGTAACAAGATATGCAGGATCAATAGGATAGAGAAAGATTTATAATTTGTTTTTATCCTCTAAATCCTATTTTATCCTGTTATTTATTTGGTTGTTAAAATCTATAAAATGTTCTCCATGCACTTTCCTTGCTTGTAAATTTGTTCGAGGGATACTTTTAACGAGCCTCGTTGCATACCAAAGTTGTTAAAGGTTGTTTTCAATTTAACCACATGTTAATATTGCTTTTTTAATAAACATTAATCGACTCGGAGATTAAAATGGATATTCCTCTATGCCTGCAGCTTTCCTGTGACTTTTCTGGTCAAATGGTCAATCATTTCGAAGGGGCCTTTAAGGCGCATAAAGAAGTCCATGGAAACACCCTTGCTTATAAGGTGGGGACATATGCAGTCCGGTGGTTTATCGCGCTTCCTCTTCTCTTGGCAGGAGCTGCCACCTTATTAGCCCTTTCGCACATCGGCTTTGTTTGGTGTGTCAGTGTGAGTATTGGGGCGAGATCAATGGCGCCTATAAAAGATTTTGTTAGCGAGATGGTTGCGCTTGTCGCATTTCCGGTGTTAGCTGTCGGCTGTGTTGCTTTTGGATGTTTACCTCCAGCGAATCGGTGCCAAAAATTTGAATATGGTAATATCTTCTTCCGTGATGATTTAGAAAACGGAACTGGAGAATGTGCATTTCGCATCGCACAGGGAAGAATAGACGGCCCTCATGCGGATATGAATTCGGCAGAATCATTTTTTAAAGTACGCTCACATAGTAGATTTTATTATACTTATAGTAATGAGTGGGGTTATTATGCCGCTTATCGGAGGTTAATGCCGATTGCGTTAAGGTTAACGCCACAGCAATATGGGGAAAGATTGTTTGAAGCATTAGAATCTAATTTATCTTTAGCTGCCTGTCTTTGGGCGTTAGATCCGACTGTACTTTCAGGTACAGATAAGGAAGGATGGAGAAATGTAAAAGAAGATCTTGTGACTTTATTTTCAAATTTTGATCAAAATCAGACGATGACCTCAGGCCATTTGGTGAGTCTTCAAGAGACGCCCGTCCTTTTTAAATTATTTTCTAAACAACTACCTCAGATAGCCCAGGCGTATCAACAGCAGTTCCCGGATCCGAATGAGAGAACGTTTCTTCAGTGGCTACAACAGGTGCCCGAGCTCGACCACCAACGAAGCGCAATTTCCTTATTGCTAAAGGTGTACGTTACTCTTAGGTTAATCGAGCAAAGGCTTCCTGTCGATCCTAAGATGAAAGAAGACCTGACTTGTGAGATTGATAAGTTGAATTTGATGCCAAAAGTGTTGGCTAGGCTTACAGCAGACTATCTCCCTCAAGCTTCCATTAGGATTCATTCATCTGTCGACTCTCCTGTAGATATGAGCCGAGGGCATCGGGACTTTCCTAGCTATCTAATCGAAGCATGTGAGCAGTTTATATTTTCATCAGGAGTGGAGCAAAGGGTAGGGGATAAATTATGTGCGCGCCATCAGACTGGTTCGAGAGCTTTCTCCAAAGCATTACAGATGGGGGCCTATACGTTGTGTGAAAAATTTATCATCATTCCGGTGGGGCTATCTGTTGGGGCAGTGCTTGCAATCGCAATCGGAGTAGGTGTAGTTGTTTTAGGGATTTTATTAAACACATTATTTTTTTCCATAGGGAGAGACCTTACTCTAAACGGTTGTACGGCTATTGGCTGTGGTTTATTTGCAATTGCCTGGATCCCTCTTCATATGATGCTGACTACACTGCACCTTCAGCATGCAGTGAGAAGTGCAGCGTCTGTTTATGCGCGCTGTATGTATTTGGGTTAATAAATCTAATAACCTAGTGAACGAGATATCTCTTTCAACTGGAGTTTTTTTCTTTATCTGGTCTATACTCACAAATTCTCACTTGGAGCTTTGAATAAGTATACTCCCTTTTTGGGATCTGGCCAAGTTTCGTTGCCTACGGAGTGAATCATTGTATGTTAAAAAGCATGACTGCGTATAGTAGAGTTTCGTGCAGTTATTTTTTTGGAGGCCTTACCGTAGAGATTCAGTCGCTCAATAGGAAGCATCTGGATATTCAATTGTATCTTCCCAAAGAGTTCTCTCGGTTTGAGACGGAGGTGCGAAAACAAGTTGCAGGGATGGTGACGCGTGGGCTTGTAACAATTCGTGTGGAAGCATGTTTTCAAGAGAAGACCCCATTATCTGTTCGGCCCAATTTTCCATTGGCCAGACAATTGAATCAAGCTTGGCAGGAAGTAGGGCAAGCTCTAGGATTAAAAGTTGCGCAGGAAGTTCCATTGTCTTGGCTGGTATCGGAAGCAAATGTTCTGATTTACGAAAATGAGATGGAGCAAGAGGAATTGTACAGAGAGAAAGTTGGAGAGGCTGTGCAATCTGCTCTTGAATTACTTGTGAAGATGCGTATTCGTGAAGGGTCTGCTTTGCAAGCGGATATACAGCAACGAATTGATTTGATGCGAGGGTATGTAGCTGAGGTTGCGCTTCTTGCAAAGGAGCGACCATCAAGATATTATGAAAAGCTCAAAGAACGTGTTCGAGAGCTGTCTTCAGGAGTGTCCTTGGAAATGGAAGCCAGATTACTTCAAGAAGTCGCAATTTATGCAAACAACCTGGACATCGCCGAAGAGCAAGTGCGCTTTGGCATTCATCTTGAACACTTGCAAGAGTGGTTATCTTCAGAGCAAAAAGGAGTCGGTAAAACGTTGGAGTTTCTTCTCCAAGAGATGAACCGAGAAGTGAATACAATTGGGAGCAAGGCTGCCGATGCCTCCATCGCCTTGCTGGTGGTTAAATTGAAGCGAGAACTTGAGTGCATACGCGAACAACTTCAAAATATTGAGTAGTATGGACCTTCTAGAACATATCCAGAATGGGCGATTGTTTGTTGTTAGTGCTCCTGCTGGAACAGGTAAAACGACGCTTGTTAGTATGCTGACTGAAGAATTTCCTGGTAGAGTCGAGAGAGTTGTCACTTGTACCACACGCATTCCGCGACAAGGAGAAGTGTCTGGGGTCGATTATCATTTTATGACTGTAGAGCAGTTTGAACGCTCTATAGAAGATGGAGAAATGTTGGAGTACGTGCGCTTATATGGGAATTATTATGGGACAAGTAAAAATGTCATTTTGCAAAAGCAAGCAGAAGGGAAGCATTTGATTCTTGTGATCGATGTGCAAGGAGCCTTGCAAGTGAAAAACAAGGTGCCTTCGATCTTGGTTTTTCTAGCGCCTCCCTCTTTAGAGGAACTGCACCGAAGGCTTATTGGCCGGCAGACGGAAACGAGCGAAGCGATTGAAGAACGAATGGTTTGGGCAAAAACAGAGCTCAAGGCGTGTTCTTATTATGATTATAGGATTGTAAATGAAGATCTAGCGACTGCATACCAAGTTTTGCGCAGTATTGTCGTTGCTGAAGATCATCGCATATCAGGAGGTGTTCAACCCTTAGAGCCCGTCTTTACACTATGACAGGTTCTTAATTTGAACAGTTCCTCAGCCTAAAAGGAAGAAAATTATGTCGCAAGATACGATCACAAATGAAAGAATGATTGGCAAATTTGATAACCAGTTCGATCTGGTAAATTTTGCAATCAAAATGGCGGAATACCAAGTGCAAGGAAATAGGGATGCTCGGGAATACGGAGATCTTAATAATCCTGCAATCCAAGTACTCCATCTCATTAGAAATGCAGACCAGCTAGAAATGGTTGAGTATCAATTGGCAGAGGCGGCTTCTCGGGAGCAAGCACATAAAAAAGTAGAAAGTGGCCATTCTGAGGTTTTAAAGGAAGAAGAGTTTCTGGAAGAAGAAGGAAAGCGTTCTTCCAACAAAAATAAGCGCAATCGAAAGCCTACAAAAGAGGGAAAGGATAAAGGAAAGTAAGAGTTTGACATTAAATAACTTCCGTATCTTAAACCGGTGATTTGATGTCAAACCCTAAGTTGGCAAGCATTCTTTTTCTGGGCGCGTTACAAAGTTCAGATATTGCGTTTTTTTTCTTCCTTGTGGTGGGTAGCGTCGTTCTTTTGATCGCGAGCTTTGCGATAAGTATTTGGGCGGCGCGTCACCACGTTGCCTGTTGTCCCTATACAGGCTTTCCATTGCGTCGAGGTGGCGAAATGCCTCGCGAAAGTGCAAAAAAAGTTCTACGATTCTTGTATGACAGACATGAATACGATAATAGAATTTTTTCGCTTAAACGCTCTGCCTATTGCCGTGAAACTGGATTTATTTTTCAAAAATGTGTCTCTTGGATGGACACGATGGAAATAGATTGGGGTTTTTTGAAAAAGCGCTATCCGGGGATTTATGTCTCTTGGGGAAGTTTGAGCGATTTGCAGCAGCGAGCCGTGCGAGAAGCACATCACTCTCTGGCAGGTTTCCAAACGGAATTTTCTTCGACAGCTCCTTTGCCAAAAGATGTTGAAAAAGAATATGTTTATGCCCGACCGGGTCCTCTTTATGTAGATTTAACGACATTTGTTCTCTTGGGGTGGCAGTGTGTGCCTGAGACTGAATTCCAAGTGCTTGTAGTACAACAGCCTATGATTTATTGGGATAAAGTCATTGGTCATGTGTCAAATCAGAATAAAAGCGAAAAATAATGGCTAAAAAAATATTAATTACCTCGGCATTGCCTTATGCAAATGGCCCGCTTCATTTTGGTCATATTGCGGGTTCCTATCTTCCCGGCGACTGCTATGCGCGTTTTCAACGACTTAAAAAGCGAGATGTTCTATATGTGTGCGGCTCTGACGAGTATGGCATAGCCATTATGTTGAGTGCCGAGCTTGCTGGTCGAACTCCCCAGGAGCATGTGGATATTTTTCATAAAGTCAACCAAGAGTTATTCAGAAAAATGAATTTCTCCTTTGACCATTATTCACGGACGACTTGGAAAGGACATAAAAAACCTGTGCAACAGGTTTTCCTTGATTTACTCGCGAATGGATATATTGAAAAAAGAGAAACTCTGCAGCTTTATTCTGAAGTTGAGAAGCGATTTTTAGCAGATCGTTATGTAGAAGGCACATGCCCTCAATGCGGTTATGCGTTTGCGCGTGGAGATGAATGCCAGTCCTGTGGCGCGAGCTATGAGGCAACCGATTTAAAGAATCCGCGCTCTAAGCTCTCTAAGGCACCGCTTGAACTCAAACCGACCACTCATTGGTTTTTGCTTTTGGACAAATTTAAAGAACAGCTGACCGCTTGGATTGCAGGAAAACAGTGGAAGAGCAATGTCTTGAATTTTGCAAAAAACTATATTCAAGAGCTACGGCCGCGAGCGATTACGAGAGATTCTCAATGGGGGGTTCCTTTACCATTGCCGGATACAGAAGGAAAGGTGCTTTATGTATGGTTTGACGCTCCCGTTGGTTATATTTCGGCCTCTATGGAGTGGGCAGAGTTACGGGGGGATCCAGAATTATGGAAGAAATATTGGCTTGACTCCGACACCAAGCTTGTAAACTTTATGGGAAAGGATAACATTCCTTTCCATGCGATCACATTCCCTGCCATGCTGATGGGGCAAAATACTCCCTATAAGCTTGTCGATGAAATTCCAGCTAACGAATTTTACAAGTTAGAAGGGCGCCAGTTTAGTAAATCAGATGGATGGTATATCGATTTGGAACGATTTTTCCAGCGGTATGCAGTGGATCAGATTCGGTATGCGATTGCGGCAAGCGCTCCTGAGTTTGCAGATGCAGAGTTCTCTTGGCGCGAATTCCAGATGCGCTGCAACACGGATCTCCTAGGGAAATATGGGAATCTTGTAAACCGTGTTCTAGTGTTCGCCCGGATGCATTGCCAACAAAAAGTTCCGCTGTCCGGTTCCCTCGAGGAAGAGGATCGTCAATTTCTCTCCAGATGTGGAGAACTTATGGATCAAGCTGCAGCTAACTACGAAGGGTTTCGACTGCGTGCAGCAAGTCAGACTATGATGGAACTTGCTCAGTTAGGAAATATCTATTTTGATCGCAAACGCCCCTGGCAGGATGTGAAGAGCGAAGAGACGCGCACTCGGATGGAAACGACTATTGCCTGCTGTTTACGCTGTTTAAAAAATTTGGCAATGATCTCATTTCCAATGATTCCAGAAACAGCAGAGAAAGTGTGGCAGTTTCTGGGTTATGAGATCTCTCTTCCTTTGAAGGGGTGGGATTTAGCAATGGAAGAAGAGATTCCAGTGGGGCAAAAATTAAGGGATCCAGAAATTTTATTCAAAAGGGTGGAAGACGTGGAAATTGAAAAAGAGATCGAACAATTACACAAAATGGCGGAAGTATTGCCTAAGGTTGAGAGTCCATTGCCTCCTCTAAAACCGTTAGTAGGGATAGAAGATGTGCAGAAGTTAGATCTTCGTGTGGGGTTAATTTTAGAAGCACAAGCAGTTCCAAAAAGTAAAAAGCTATTGCAGTTGAAAGTGGATATTGGGTTGGAAACGCGTACGATTGTTTCGGGAATTAGCCAATACTACACGCCAGAGGCCCTTGTAGGAAAGCGTGTGGTCATTGTTGCAAACCTTAAGCCAGCGACTCTAATGGGAGTTGAGAGTAAAGGTATGGTGTTGGCAGGAAGTTTGGACGCCGCCCTAGAGCTGCCCGTTGTACAGCAATTGCTGCCTGGAAGCTGCGTGACTTGATTGAAGGAAGGGTGAGTTTTTAACTCACCTTACGCGCCGCGAGTGGCATTTGGGCTGAGCCAAAGCCCCGGGGTTACAATTGCGTCGGCGCCCTAATATTTTCCCAATATAAGGGCGCCGACGCAATTGTAACCGCGGGAGCTTTCGCTTCAGCCCAAACGCCGCTCCCGGTGCGTAAGGGGAGTTTTTAAAACAGACGCCTGTTTTTGCTTGTTTTTTTACCCCTTGTTTTGCTAGGCTTCTTGTTTAAATAGAGAAGCGTTGTATGATGTCAAAAGGCTATTAATTTAAGCGATGGAGTTTGTTCATGTCAAAAGTATGTGCCGTTACAGGAAAGCGGGTAACACGCGGATATAAGTATGCGATCCGTGGAATTGCAAAAAAGAAAAAGGGAATTGGTCTCAAAGTGACGGGTAAAACGAAAAGACGTTTTCAACCTAACCTAGTTAAAAAGCGCTTCTGGTTGTCTGAGGAAAACCGTTTTGTGACGATCCGATTATCTACCGCTGCTATGCGTACAATTGACAAAGTTGGCCTGTCAACAGTTGTGCGCGAAATGAGAGCACAGCAGAAGAGTGTTTAAAAGATAAACGGGCATAGCAGTATTAAGTTTCTGTGTAAAATTTTTAACGTGCTAATTTTAGCACGAAGGCCGTTTCTCTTTCTCTGAGGCTTTGCGGTTTCTTAATCATGCCCGCGTATGCGAAACGTCTCTGTGCTATCTGTGCCTCATGCTTAAAAGAATCCAGACATAGAGGAAGAGGATCAGTGCTTACGATCTGCCTCATGGTGTTAGAAGAAATTTAAACACGGAGACACAAAGAGCGCAGAGAGGCTTTGTGTTTTTGATCCTATTAGCTCTCGAGTTTAAAAACTCTATTTTCCGATCAGAAGAATCCCTTCAACTAGTCTTTAAATCAAAAGCTTGGTTGGTAGCTTTAATGGTAAAGCCCTCCTCTAAGAAGACTTGGCAATAGACTTATAATATCATCATCTAATATCTCATCACTAATCAAACTAATTCGTCGCTTTTAAATCAGAGTCCTTATATAATTTCTTACCATATAACAAATGGTAATAAGAGATGGAAGCCGTTCCCTTTTTTAGAGCAGTCACCTATAGATGTGACTATAAAAAATCAAAATTAGAAAAGGCTGTAGAGAGAGTCGATGATTATTTTTATTTGGGCGGAAAAAAAGCTTGTATCATAAGAAAACAGCCTGTTGGTAGGAATAGAGAAGGTGTTTTTGTAAGCTGGAACTCTTCTATCTTATTAAAAATCATAAAGGGCATCTCGTACCTTACGGTATTTATCCCTTTGTGCATGTTAGTGACAAAGGCTGCGCTGAGATCGAGATATAATTTTAAATGTATTGATCCACAAGCAAGCCTTGAAGAAGGAATCGATATTTCTTCGACTATAGCCAGAATACAGCAACTGATTCCAAAGATCATGCGTGGTCAAGATGATCCGGCGATCACATGGTTATCAACGTCAAATAGTTATGTGTTTAGGCTTAACGAAGCACCTGATTTTGTTTTTAAGCTGGCTCGTGGCGATGTCACTAACTCTAGAAAGGCTACAGAGGCACGTTTTGCCAATACGGTGCACGCAAAGGAAGTCTGTTTGGTCAATGATCTAGGTTTTTTAGTGATACCGAGTACAAAAAAATTTAGTGTTGATGTTAACAGAGTGACTTATAGTCTTATTGCAGAAGAAAGTGTAGATTTTTCCCCCGAGGAGACTGTTCAAGAAGAGCTTTATCACGAATATGCGAAAGAATTAAACGAAGCAATTCGCCAGTTAGCTATTTTTGTGCTAAAGACCCGCTTTAATGATGTTGCGTGGCGCAATATCCCAATTTTAAACAAACTAGACGAGCATGGAAGAAGGCGTATCGCCCTTATTGATTTAGAGCACATGAAGAGTATTAAGGGAGGGATTTTTGGTGCCAGGGCTGGTGGCTGCGGTAACAGCCGCGGATTGATTGGGTCTGTTTTTGAGGAGCAGCAAATTGACAGCGTCATTGAGGAAGTAAGAAAGCAGGGAATTTTAATTTCAGAAGAAGAGGTAAAACAAGCGAAGAGTCAGCGTTTGCAAGAGATTGAATCCGATGAGAAGCTCCGGGCATTTTATGTTGAAAAAAATATCAAAACAGGCAAGGAGAAGATAAAAGTAGTTCATTTAGACGGGCTCGAGTTAAACTTAGCAGAAGAAGGTCGAATTAAGATTTATTCAGAAGAAGCTTCGGAAGATGAAGAGCATATTGTGACACTAGAAAAAGCTGTCACAGATGTGGTCAAACAAATCAACAGGCAGATCCGAGCACACCCAGATCAGGAATCAAATAAAGGTAAACGTTGCTTTTATTTACGGGCGGATGGTGGAAACCTGCTTTATCAATATGACAATCTTTACATGACAAAAGATGGGAAAAAAGGATCTTGGCTACATTATATCCTTAAAGCCCTCGTGGATAAATGCTATATCTTTAAAGTGACATTCGGCAATAACCGTTACCTGATTCAAGCTTAAAGCCTTTGATTTGGATGAGCAACTTTGTATTGATAGAGGATCGCTTTGCCTGAACGGCGTGTATTTACTAGGCAAAGAGAGCTGGGGACGTTTTTTGACTCGCTTCCTCGCTCTTCCTCTTCAATGAAAACCATTCCATTTGCTGAAAGCAAACCGCCCTCCTCAATTGACTGCAGCACAAGGTCATGCATGGCTTGATTGGCAAAAAGTAGGTAGGGAGGATCTGCGTAGATAAGATCAAATTGCGTTTTTTCTTTGCCGAGTTTTTTGAGGGTGGTGAATACGTCGGCTGTGATCACCTTTCCATCTTGTTCTGCTCTAAAATTTTTTAAATTTTCTCGAATGCAGGTCGTGCAAAAGCGACTTTGATCCACAAACACGACAGAAGAAGCTCCGCGGCTTAAGGCTTCTAATCCGATCGCCCCTGATCCAGCGAATAGGTCTAAAACTTTGGCGCCCGATACATGCTGCTGGCAGATGCTAAAGAGAGATTCTCGCAGCCGTTCCGTGGTGGGTCGCGTTTGGTTGCCTTTAGGCATTAAGATCTTTCGATGTTTATATCTGCCAGCCACGATATGCATAGTATCCAATATTGTGATAACTACTAGTTATTTTTGGGCTTATTGTAGGACAAAAGAGTGTTTAAAGCAAGGAGGCTGGGTTTTCCAATAAGGTGCTAAAGTGGTGAGAAAACGTAGCGGCTAAGTCCCCATCAATGATTCGATGGTCAAAGCTCCAGGAGAGATTTAAGAGATCTCGAATCACAATCATATCATTTCGAACGACTGGATGTTTTTTGATGCGGGCAATCGCAAGGATCGCTGCTTCAGGATAGTTAATAATGGGGGTTGCCCACATTCCGCCTCCACCTAAAACGCCGAAATTACTGATTGTGAATGTCGAACCTTTCAACTCTGCTGGCGAGAGATTTCCCGAGAGAGCCTTTTGTTTAAGCTGCTCATATTGATGGATGATTTCTTTAAGTGAAAGCTCTTGTACATTCTTGAGGACGGGAACAATTAATCCCTCCTTTGTAGACGTCGCAATTCCGATATGCTGCTGCTGGTGGGTAATGATTTTATTTGTTTCTTGATCAAGGGAACTGTTGACAAGAGGATACCGTCTTAGAGTTAATGAGAGTGCTTTGAGGATAAATGGAATGTAGGTGACGTGAATTCCTTCTCGTTCCGCTTCTTTTTGAATATGATGGCGGAGCTGCACAAGTCTCGTTGCATCTAGTTGCTCAAAGTAGGAGAAGTGTGGAATTGTCTTCTTAGACTCGCCCATTTTTTTTGCCATTAGATTGCGGATCCCTATTAGAGGAGTTTCACTATCCCCTGGTAGGTGCAGCGGGGCTGTGGAGTGAACTTTTTTTTCCTGATGAAAAGATATAAGATCGGCTTCAGTTACTTCTCCCTCTTTTCCAGAAGGGTAGATCTGATGAAGGTCTACTCCAAGCTGTTCTGCCAACTGGCGTGTGTGGGGGGCTGCAAGAACCGCTGTTTTTGAAGAAGATTCGACCGCAGCGGAAACGACAGCTCCTTCCAAAATTTCAATGTCATAAAGAGGATGATCTTTTTTGATGGTTTCTCCTGGTTGTCGATGCTGTTTAGCTAGACGTCCCGGGTAAGGAGAAGGAAGTTCGACAGTAGCTTTGTCTGTCATGATGGTCACAACCGCTTCGTCTTGCTGTAAGAGATCTCCCGTTTGCTTTAGCCATTGAACCACCTCTCCTTCGACGACTCCTTCTCCAATGTCAGGAAATAGGACAGTGTGGATTTTAGGGTTTGACATGGGCGCCCTTCTGCAAAAGTTTACGAATGGAATGGGCGACGCGTAAAGAATCTGGCAGGTACTCTTTTTCCCAAGCATTAGGAAAAGGGGTATCTAAGCCGCAGCAGCGCACAACTGGAGCCTCTAGGGAATAGAAGCAAGATTCCATGATGAGCGCTGCAATTTCAGCGCCGAATCCAAGTGTGAGCGGCGCTTCATGAGCGATGACGCACTTTCCAGTTTTGCGTACCGAAATAGCTATTGCATCGAAGTCCAAAGGGTTTAATGTGCGTAAGTTCAATACTTCCAGGTCGATCCCTTCTTCAGATAATGTGTTTGCAGCAGCCAAATTTTGATGATGCTGTGCACCCCATCCGATAAGAGTTGCATCTTTACCAGACCGAGCGATTTCTGCTTGCCCGAATGGGATACAGTACTCCTCTGAAGGGACCTCTTGTTTGATTGATCGATAGATGCGTTTTGGTTCAAAGAAAAGCACTGGGTCGTTTGCGCGAATTGCTGAATTGAGAAGGCCTTTTGCGTCATAGGGAGAGGAGGCAAAAGCAACGAGTAGACCTGGTGTGTGGAGAAATTGTGCTTCTGGGGATTGAGAGTGGTAGTGGCCTCCATGAATGCCTCCGCCATAGGGAAGGCGGATCACAAGGGGAGCCGCGTATTGATTTCCCGTGCGATAGCGCATTTTAGCGAGTTCGTTCACGATCTGGTCATAGGCAGGGAAGACGTAATCGGCAAACTGGATTTCACAGATCGGTTTTAATCCTTTTTGTGCCATTCCAATGCTGAAACCTACAATTCCTTGTTCAGAAAGGGGAGTATCAAAGCAGCGCTCTTCTCCGAAGCTCTTTTGCAAGCCAGTTGTAACACGGAACACACCTCCAAAGTACCCCACATCTTCCCCACAAGCGACTAATCGGCTATCGCGTGCAAAAGCTTCGTGCAAGGTATGATTCAAGCTTTGAATCATGTTCATTTCTGGCATGCCGGATCCTCCCCAAAGAGATCTCGAACAGCACTGTACTGTTGCTTTAGCTTTAAAGGAAGTTCGAAGTAAACATGCTCTACAAGATAACTTAGAGAGGCTCTAGGCGTTTCTTTTGCAATCGCAATCGCTTGGGATACTTCATTGGCGATCTCTTCGGTACACTCTTCTTCCTTCTTTGGATTCCATAACTGCTCTCGTTCCAAGTAACGTCTTAAGCGAAGGATGGGACAGCGCTCTTTCCAAGAAGCTAGTTCTGCGTCGCTTCTGTAAAGAGAAGGATCGTCTGCTGTGGAATGTGCTCCCATGCGGTATGTCATTGCTTCGATGAATATAGGTCCTGTGCCCTCCAAACATTGTGTTCGAGCAAGGCGCACAGTGTCTTGGATGGCGAAAAAATCATTGCCATCCACGCGATAAGTGATCATCCCATAGCCTAGAGCTTGTCCAGCAACCCCGTCTGACATAAATTGCTTGCTTGCAGGAGTAGAAATTGCATAACAATTATTGCGGCAAAAGAAGATTACAGGGGCTCTACGGACTGCAGCAAAGTTGAGTCCTGTATGAAAATCGCCTTCGGAAGAGGCTCCTTCGCCAAAGTAGCAAACAGCAACATTAGGTTCTCTTTGTAGTTTCATTGCGTAAGCGCAACCTGCTGCGTGAGGGATTTTTGTTCCAATTGGAGAGGAAACAGTCACCACATTCAATTCGCGAGACCCAAAATGGTTGGGCATTTGCCGTCCATAATTCCAATCCTCTTTATCTCCAAACATATGATGGACATACTGAAGCGGAGTACACCCACGCCAAAACAAGATCCCTGCTTCTCGATATTGTGGGTAAAGCCAATCAGAGAGTTCCAAAGCAGCAGCGCTTCCCACAGCACATGCCTCTTCCCCTAAAGCGCTTAAGGCAAACGTAATCGTTCCTTGCCTCTGTAACGTAATCATACGTTCATCTAGATGACGGGTGAGTTTCATGGTTCGATAACCTTTAATAACCAATTCTGTGGGCATAGAAGGCTGGAATCCATGGGTCAGTTCTCCGGACGGAAGAAGATAGGAAATCAGGGGAACAGGCATAAAGGGTGTCTCCTCTCTGTATCCTACGATAGATCTAGAAATAGATGGAAATTATTTTTAGACCCGTCTTCAGACAGATCCTTAATTTTTAGAAGATGAATGTGGTGGTAAGAGGGTCCAATGACTTTCAAAACAAACAAGTAGGGCATGCCTAGCAGGAATGGAAAGCAAGAGCAGTGCGCTAGCACCAGCCAATCCAATAAGGAATGGGAGTGGAAGGGCACAGCTGCCTGCAAGACAGAATATTCCTAGAGTTGCAAAAATGAAGAAACAAAAAGCTTTAAAATACTCTCCTTGGCTTAAGTCATATAAGTGATCTATCTCCACTCTAGCGTCTGGGTGTAGGGCGAAACGGGCAATAATTTTTTTTCCCTTTTCTGCGAGCATTTCGAGTTTCTTAAAAGTCTTAGATGTTAATCGTGTGTTTTCAACAACAATCGTTGTGAACTCAGATCTCCTTAAGAGACGTAAAAAATTTTGTAATTCCTCTTCTTGGAGGGGAGTTGGTTTTGTAAACCGGGCGGAGGAGGAGCGGATGTTGATTTGATCCCGTCCAGCAGAAGTCAAGGTTAAGTTGCTATTTCCCCATGTTTTTGTAAAAGCAACTGGTTTTTTAGATGCGATGCAAGAGGTTGTGATGGCAGACCAGGCAATCAGGCAGTGTGTGTCGAGTGCGTGAGAGAAGAGGGCTTTACGCCAGAGATCGGCGTCTGGGGCATGAATCAACATATTTTTTAACCATGAGATCATTAGCATGTGTATGGAATGAACCATAGGTTCATCTGAGATTTGGCTGCTGGCTAAATTTTCCCGCAGCTTCACAAACTCTGACATTTTAAGAAATGTGTCAACCGATAAAAAAGGGCTTAAGAATGTTGAATAGCTCCTAGGCTGAGAGGCTATTGGCAGCGAGAACGACTGAATCTGTTGATCAAATAGACGTTGAATTTCCTTCTGATTGTAAATAATTTTTACAGATCTATTCCAGCCCTTGGACGCTGTTCCTAACGCATGGATCTCTTCCGCGGAACAAAAGCTATTAATCAATCTTGGTAAACCGGGTGTATTTGCTACCGTGATTTGTGCAAGTGAGGTCATCTTGTTTCCACGTTGATATTTTTGTTTTTTAATGGATTGTAAAATAAAGAATAATAAAAGTCAATCGTTTAAATGACTAATTAATTTTAATATTCTAACTTAGATTTGATATTGAAATTAAATTAAGTTAAATTTGACTATTATCTAATAATTACAATATAATTGATTTTGAACATATTGAATTATTAAAAGGCGGTACAAATGGAAGAAATAAAAAAATACCAGATTGCCTTGTCTGACTATGATTATCAACGTGATATACAAAATCGCTTGCTCATGGCGCAACTTACTCCCTTTGACATAGAAGTGATTCGCGAAATTGTGGATGGATCTCTCCAGACATCGGTTAAACAGATTGCAGAACAGCTTGGAGTTGATGGCAAAAAAGTGAAGCAAACATTAAAGAAACTGGCAGATAGCGGACTTGTGCGCGTAGAAAAAGAAGAACTGTTCATTGATAAAGAAATGCGCCGGTATTATGAAACCCAACTTCCGAAGTTTGGGGAAGAATTTGTTCCCGATATGGAATTTTTGCAGGGATTACTTAACAAAGTACCCATCCATGCGTTGCCTGAATGGTACGCACTTCCGCGAACAACTGAAAATATTTTTGAAGCGATTATCGAGAGTATTTTCCAATCCCCAAGGAAGTATGAGAGACACTTAACGACAGTTAAATTTGAGGAATCAGTGCTCCATGAGATAAAAAAAGAAGTATTTGAAGCCCCAGATTTTCAAGTCAGTGCGCAAGATCTTATAGAAAAATTTTCCCTAACCAGAACCGAATTCGAAGAGCATATGTTAAATTTAGAGTATCATTTAATTTGTTGCTTGGGATATAAAGAAGTTGAAGGGCAATGGCAGGAAATTGTCACCCCCTTTCATGAGTGGCGAGCCTATTTATGTGCGCTCCGGGACCGGGCAGCTCTTTCTATTGCGGAGCCGGCTAAGATTCAACGGTTGCATTCAGAAGAGTTTGGATTCATTTTGGATCTTGCAACGTTAATAAGAGCAGGGCAGCAAGAAGAGCTTGTATTGAGTTCTAATCAGAAAGACGGGCTTGAATGGATTAAGGAACATCTACCCCATGTGTGTCAGTGGCCCTATATTGAAGAATATAGCGCTGCGTTACTGCAAATCTTGGAAGAAGGGTTTTCTGTCGAATGGCTAGATAAGCCTTTACTTGACAAGGCAGCGGAGCTTTATCGCTTTCGAGCACATCAACTTTTAGATCCAGCAGCTGAGGGAATATATAAGCTGCGCGATCTTCACGAGGTTGAGAGAAGTTTGCGTGGAATTACTGAGAGAGGGTGGATTTATCTGGATGATTTTATTGCCGGTTTGTCGGTTGCCTTAGGGCCTGCTGCTGCTATTACTTTGCAGAATAGGGGAAAACGTTGGAGTTATGTGTTCCCAGACTACAGTAAAGAAGAAAAATTGTTTATTGAAAAAGCTCTCTTAGGACCTCTTTTTGAGATAGGAATGATTGCGCAAGGGGTTCATCAAGAGAAACGTTGCATTTGCCTCACAGCTTTTGGTCGTTCCAGGCTGGAGGGATAGAGTGAGCAAAGCAGCCCGTTAGTTGTAGGTGAGTAGATTCAAATGAACGCATGCTTAATGCGTCCACACCTAACCATCATTTGGATCTCCTATAATCCGAGTTAACGGGCTGCTTTCTTTACTCTATTGCTTTTGTTAGAGCGAGTAAAGCAGCCTATTAGCTGTTATTGAGAAATCGCACTGGCTTAAACGCACGCCCAATGCGTATACCACACCTAGCCCTATGCGAATTCGTAAATCGGGTTAATAGGCTGCTTTATCTGCTGTAACGAAGGCGTATCTTAGGTATTCCACGCCACTTATCGGATAAAGAAGCGACCCGCTAAAAATGAGCAGTAATTCCCGTTCAGTCACAAATAAAACAGGATGAGCATGATAGGTAAGGTAATAGAAGTGTAATTTGCATGTTTTCAGTGAAATGAGTAACTTTTCCCTATCCTCCATATCCCCTATCCTATTCTACTCCTATTTAAGAGCTTCTCTGAATCATGTTGTTTTTCTATCGGAAATTGCTGAAAAATGAGCAAGGCTACTCCTTATAAACCATCCAGTATTTCAACGAGTTACCTTCCGAATGTACTTATTCTCTTGCCCACTTTCTAGAATTAAAACCCTGTTTTGCGTCCACAGATCTCATATTGCATAAAAATTTGTTTTAGTGTATAATAAATCGTAACGAATTTATTTAATAATACTAGTTGTTAGCTTCATGCCTGGGATAAGATTTATGGGAAATTTTACTTGTATCCGCGTGTGTAATTACTATTTTGACAGCTTTAAGCCGCTTCATTCTTGCCAAGAAGCTAAAAATGCCAGTGCAGAGAAATGGCTAAGAGCGGCGATCATGACGCTTTTTAGTATGACGATCGTGATCCCTCTAGGTTTTTGCATATTGCGCTGCTGCATCACATCTGTACTTTCCGAGGATTTGCAACAAACTGCGACTGAAGTGGAAGCCGTTGCCACAGCGAATTTCAGCGCGGACCCTTCGGTTCCTGTGCGACCCCCATCTCCGGAACCCGTTTTAAGAGAAGCTCCTTCATTGCCAGTTGGAAAAGAAATCGAAGAAGCAATACGAGTTTTTATGACAGCTTCGGCCGGGACTGAAACGGATACAATGAGGAAGATAAAGAATTTGTTGATCAGTCATGATTTTGAGAGAATAAAGAGCTATTGCGAAGATGAGTTAGCCGCCGTGCATTATAACGAAGGCTTTCGTAGAACTACGGCGGCGGCTATTTTTGCTCTTAAGTATGCCCATTTGGCTGCTTCTCAGGAGATTTTTGAATATTTATGCTCCAGAATTCCTTTTGGTCAGTTCGGAGGATACTACACAGAACAATTGCTTTTTCAAACTATCCAAAGGGAAACTGAGCGAAGTGGACGCTTGCGTATCTTGTTAAATCAGTTGAATCGGACGCTTTCTTTTTCCGACAAGGATCGCTACTTAAAAGATAGGAATGAGTGCGGGCTCACTTTGATGCATTATGCAGTTCTGTATGAGGATCAAGAAGCTCAGAAGTTATTAAATCAGGCTTGTCCAGAACTTATGTCTACACCCTCGCTGTCAATGGATCGTGAAAATTGGTATCCAGGGTTTTTTAAGGTAGGGAAACTACAAAGCGCGCCCCCCTTGGAATTTGCTCAAGCCTTTTGGGCTAAATTTTATAGGGAACTTGCCTATGCCCACATTACAGATCGCTTGCCCACGAATGCGCGAGGGGAGCCTATGAAATTGTTTCCGGGATGGGACGAAACTAGAGGGCGCAATTTTAGCGAAGTGATTGCTCAAGCTGGTGGAATTGATGCGGAAGACGCAGCGGGCTTAACATTGTTGCACTACGCAGCACTCCATCAAAAGAAGGAGATGATAGAGCAGTTGAAGCAGCGAAGTGCCATGTGGGAAAAAGCGACCCTTATGAATGTTCGGCATTGGTATTTCGGGGCTTATTCTATAGAGTTTAATAAAGCGCTGAGAGAGAAAATTTCTCCAAAGAATTTTCCAGACGCCTGCGTAGACAGGTTGCTCTTGGAGTATGTGAGGGTTCGTTTGAGTGAGCCTTCTTGTTCTTTGTGGAATAATGAGAATCGTTATGAGAAGAGAAGCTGTATGGCTGTGTTGAGATTATTGCACAAACGGCTTGAAGAGAAGGGCCTTTTTGCTCAGAGTTTGGGTACTCAGACGGATGAAGAGAGGGTTCGCGAGTTACAGGTCTATCTAGATGGGGAGGAGTTAAGGAAAGTCCTTGGATATGTAGGTCGAGCTGACTTAGGAGCGAGACATCTTTTCGGGGTTGCATGTCGGGAGAAGAGGTATGACTTGGCGAAGCAGCTATTAGACCTCGGTTTAGACCCACTGGATCGAAATGACATTCACTTAAGCGGCAGTTGGGGACTGTCAGAAAGGGAAAAAATGATGAATTCTCCGTTCACATGTCTTAAAAACCTTCCTGTGTCCGAAGCAGAAACCGTAAAGAAGCTAGAAGCGTATACTAGAGAAAAAATTAAAAAGAACGTGATGGATAGTTTCGAGTTTCCTGAAGTTTTAGGGCAGCTGATTAGTGAATACGTAGAACTTTTGCCAACGTCGGAAAAAGTTGAAGAGGCAAGCTAATGCACAAATCTGTTTGCAATAGGGTATGCGATTACTATTTTGATAGCTTTAAGCCGCTTCATTCTTGCCAAGAAGCTAAAAATGCCAGTGCAGAGAAATGGCTAAGAGCGGCGATCATGACACTTTTTAGTATGACGATCGTCATCCCTCTAGGTTTTTGTATACTGCGCTGTTGCATCACACCTGTACTTTCCGAAGATTTGCAACAAACGGCGATTGAAGTAACAGCGGTTGCCACAGCTACTTTGGGTGAGCGCTCACCGTCTTCGTCTCCCCTACAGAAATCTCAAGGTGTTCTTTATCTACCAGCCAGAAAAGAAATCAGAGAGGCTTTACGAGCTTTCATGACATCTTCAAGTAAACCTGAAGTTGAAACGGATACAATGAGGAGTGTAAGAAACCTGTTAGCCAGTCATGATTTTGAGAAAATAAAGAGTTATTGTGAAAATGAGTTAACTGTGTCGTGGGTTGATAGCAGCCTTTCTACATATACTGCGGCAGCTATTTTTGCTATTAAGTATGCCCACTTGGCTGCTTCTCCGGAAATCTTTTCTTACTTATGTTCTAAAATTGATTTTAATTTATTTGAAGCCTTCTACGCAGGAAGGCTGCTTTTTGAAACTACCCATAAGCAAACCGATCGAAGTGAATACTTACATATCTTATTAAATCGATTGAACCTAACAGTTCCTTCTTCCGATAGAAACTGCTATTTACAAAATAGTGATGAGTGCGGACTCACCTTGATGCACTATGCAGTTCTATATGAGGATCAAGAAACTCAGGAACTGTTGAAGGATGCTTGTCCAGAACTCATGACTAAACTCTCTTCATCAATGGGTAAAAATAAGAGGTATCCAGGGTTTTTTGAAGTAGGGACGATTGGAGGTAAGACTCCTCTAGAATTTGCTAAAGCATTTTGGTCTAGATTTCATTGGAAGCTTGCGCTAGCACATATTACAGGTTCGTTACCTAAAAACCAAGAAGAGCTGTTCCTAGGATGGGATCAAAATAGAGGGCGTGATTTCAGTGAGGTTATTGCTAAAATTGATCCTAGCGACCGTGTCAGACCTTCGAGCGGTCTGACACTGCTGCACTATGCGGCTCTGTTTCAAAAGGAAGAGATGGCAGAACAGTTGAAACAGCAAGGCATGTCGGAAGATCAGGCTACGCTTCTTGATCTGCTGTGGTATTTTACTTTGGATCCCCATTGGGATAATGGTGCCTATGCGATCATCTTTACCAAACATCTTGGAGAGAAAGTTTCTCCAAAAAAGTTTCCAGATGCTTGTGTAGATAAGTTGATTATAGAGTATATGAGCGTTCGTTTGACTAAAGACTCTTGTGTTTTGTGGGGTAAAAGGGGCCCCCGCAACATCCCGGAATATTTGGCTATATTGAAATTGTTACAGAAGCGTCTTGTAGAGAAGGGCGAGTTACCAGTCCAGGCTCGGGATGCGCAGACTGATGAAGAGATGGCTGAAGAGGTACAGCAAGGTCTTGATCAAATGGAACTGGGTAAACTTCTTGGATACGTGCATCGAGCTCATTTAGAAATAGGAGCTAGGTATCTTTTTGTGGTTGCATGTCAGAAGGGGCAGGACGGTTTGGCTCGTCAGTTGTTAGATCTGGGGTTGGATCCGCTGAATCGCGCTGATATTGAGTTGGGAAAAACTTGGGGACCATCAACGAGAGAAGCAGCGATCAACTCACCATTCTCATGCCTCAAGGAGCTTCCTCCATCCGAGGGAGAAGCTGTTAAGAAAATGGAGGAACATGTTCGTAAGAAGGTTGAAAAAATTATTACCGATAGCATCATTGATTTTCCTACCGTGTTAGGACACCTGATTAGTGAATATGTAGAACTTTCGCAAGAAAAAGCTGAGGAACCCGTGTGAGTAGGTCTATTTGCAGCAAAGTCTGCGATTATTACTTTGACAGTTTTTTTCACTCCTGCCAAGAAGCTAAAAATGCCAGCGCAGGAAAATGGCTAAGAGCTACGATCATGGCGTTGTTCAGTCTGACAATCGTTGTCCCTGTGGGGTTTTGCTTGTTGCGTTGTTGCATCACGCCCATACTTTCTCAACATATACAAGAAGCCGCTGTAGAGATCACAGAAATTGCAGCAGTTACTTTGAGTCCTGGCTTAATTGCATTCCCGCCGTCTGTTCCTACAAAGGAACTCGAACCCGTGGCTTTGACTCTGCCAAAACCTCCCATCCAAAATCGTGTGATTTCCAAAGAGGAAATTGATCAAGCGATACGAGTTTTCGAGCATCTTGAGGGGGAGGGAGAGACTGAGGCAATGCAAAGAGTAAAAGTTCTATTTTCCAGCAATGATCTTGAACAAATAAAAAGATGTTGCGAAGAAGAATTAAATACAGTGTGTCATACCGATTCGTACAGTTATGTTCCTTCCTCTGTTTTTGTTTTAAAATACGCTCATTTGGCTATTTCCCAGGAGATTTTCGACTATTTATGCTCTAAAATTGACGGTGAGGGGTCTAGGGGAATAGGGGACATTGATAAGTTACTTTTTAGAATCATGCATCGGAAGAGTAATAGAAGTGGGTACTTACGTTCTTTGTTAGCTCAGCTAAAAGTAGTGCTTTTTCCTGCGAAAATTGATGATTATTTGCTACGTATTGATCTCAATGGACTATCCTTGATGCACTACGCAGTTTTATTCGAAGATGAAGAAGTTAGAAATCTCTTGATAAAAGCATGCCCCGAGCTTGCAAAGAGACGGTCACTGGACTGGGCGGATCGAACTTCCATTCCAGGGGCATTTGTGGACGGGTTATCCTCAGGAAGTGCAACCCCAGAAGAATTTGCTCGAGCTTTTTGGCCTACGTTTTATTGGAATCTTGCTAGTGAACACATTTGCGATCGGTTGCCGGAAAATCGAGAGGGGACTCCGATAGAATTGTTTCCAGGGTGGAATGTAAATAGAGGGCGTAATTTTAGCGAGGTGATCGCTAAAATTGATGTAATCGATGCTTCTCCTGGTAACCCCACGGGTCTTACATTATTGCATTATGCGGCTTTATTTCAGAATAAGGACGCTATAGAACAGCTGAAAAAGCAAGGCGCTTCGTGGGAAAGGGCTAAACTCCTGGACGTGGAGTGGCGTTTTGGTGATTATGTTGTAAAGTTTAGCAAAGAGTTTGGAGAGGAGATTTCTCCAAAAGAGTTTGCTGACTCTTGTGTAGACCGGTTGATCGCAGAGTATATGGTTGTTCGTCTCTCTAAGGGTTCTTGCCGTTTGTGGGGGGAGGTGGCTCCTCGTCAAAAAACAACGTGCATGGCAATAGTCAGAATGCTGGAAAAGCGTCTCGTAGAGGAAGGTGGGTTTCTAATGCATCCAGGGATAGAGACTGATGAAGAGATGATTCAAAAATTACAGGCCCATTTGGATCGCATGGAATTAAGTGAACTGCTTGGATGTATGCATCAAGCTCATTTAGAAGCTAGACATCTTTTTGCAGTTGCGTGTCAGGAAAAGCGATACGATTTGGCTTATCAGCTGTTGGACCTTGGAGTAGACCCTTTGGAGCGGTCGAACATTCAGTTGGGGCTAGATGGTGATGAGGGAGGACGGTCAGAGAAAGAAAAAGCGATTCACTCTCCTTTGAAAAGTGCGGGTGTTTCTGAGTTAGAAATAGTTAAAGAGTTAGAAAAGTGTGTCCGGCAGAAGGCCAGTGACGTTGAGCGGTATACGGATCTGCCGCGTGTTTTAGTTAATTTGATTAATGAATATGGGTAGTCCCAAACATAGGTCTACAGCAGTTTTTACTGGAGGACTTTAAAGATGCAGTGAAGCTGCTCAAGGCTTATGGCAACCCCTCACGTTTAATTGCATCCAACTCTTATAGTTTTCATTGAACAAAACATAAATCCACATCCACCCTGCATATCTCATTCTTTTTTTCCCATTTAAAAGTTTGCCTGAACCATATCACTTTAGATCTGGAGTTGTTGTAGTGTTAAAATTGTAATAAAAACTATTTGTGTAAAATAATATTATTGTTATAATATAGTTTAGTAACTTTACAAAAATATTGTTTTTTATGAAGTTACTTTCTCACTAGGCTCATGTATGCAATGCGCCTCGTGAACATGCACGCAAAAAAGCGGTGGGAATATGTGTATTTCAGGTTTAGGAGAACCAATTGTAGCCTCTACAGATATGGGACGCGCGTTGACGGAATTTTCTACATCCACAATGGAAACTATTTCTGAGTTAAAGCCAGGGTATAAACAGGCGTTGGAAAAGCCACTTGAGCTTTCTGCTCATATTTATGGGGCCTTTACCACTTTTCGAACGCTCCAATTACTTGTTTGGTGGGCAAAGTTTGTTACCAATAAATCGTTTCGCCAAGAGATGAATTGGCAGGAAACAGCTGCTCAAGCATCTCTGATGGTAGGTAAGGTGGCGGATAGCCAACTTTGGATAGAAGAGGTGGGGGGGTGGACGACTGCTGTGAGCACACACGCCACAAAGATTGGGAAAGTCGCTATTTCTTCCCTCACTTTTGGCTGTGCCATTACAGGAGTAATAGGGTATGGTTTTGCTGTTTGGAGCGATCTACGCGATCTTAAAGAAGCTCATGGAAGAGTGGTGGCGCTACAAACCGATAAAGGCCAGGCAGAGCTTTCAGAGTTTACTGGGCGCATACGAGATGCAAAGATCGTTAGAAACAAGGTGGTAACGGGCCTCATTTGTGATCTTGCTTATCTGACACTTTCTGCGGTCTCTTTAACGTTTTTATGTATAGGGGGCGGGGCAAATATTGTCCTCATTCTGCAAATAAGTGCATCTATGACGTGGATAGTGACGCTTTCTTATGAATGGAAGCATCGACATGTAAAATTACCTTCTGTGGGAGCGGGAGAAGATGATTTGGCCCTAAAAGATGCTCTTCTTGTTGAAGTGATGGGGGCAGGCTATGGGCAACAGGCTGTAGCAAGGGGATAGAGCCCTCTTCCTTCGAATTACTTCTATGGGCGTAAATGAAACCAGTGAGAAACTTCTGGCTATGCAAATTTTTAGCAGGTATCGTAAGTTTTGTGTGCTGAAAGAATGAGGGATAAAAATGGCAAATTTTGAATTGCTAAAAAAGTATAGACGCACAAGCGGGCAGCAAAAACTCTTTATCTGGACGTGTGCCTTATTTTGGCTTGCCATTGTAGGGTCGACAGTTTATGCCTATCTGCGCCTCATCTTTCCTGCTCTTCTAATACAGTTCTAAAAACTTGTCGTCACACCGTCTTCGGCTGCAGGATAGATTAAAAGATTGATGCACATGTGAGAGTTCACTTTTATCCTACCGCCGAAGGTGATCCTAGTCATCATGTTTTTTGTTGCTCTCTGGCTACAGTACAGCGTCGAATATAGATCTTCAATTTTGTGAAGAAAAAATTCTCTTATCTTCCTCCGCGTCCTTTGCGACTCTACGGTTATTTCTAACCTAAAATGTTTAGTCTAAAAGCAGGCTAACCGCAGAGTCGCAAAGGGCGCTGAGTAACCGCGGAGAGTACTTTAGGAATTGAAGCTATTAGAATGGTTATTAGACTTTACCGATTAATGAATTCTTTTTATCCGTCCACACCAGGTGTAAGAGCTGTAAGGGGTGTTTCTTTGCGAGGTTCACGCATGGGATATTTGATTCTTGAATGGCCAAAAGCGACAAGCGTCGAGACTAAGGTTTTGGTGACAATCGCGAGTTCTTCCAAAGTAAGCAAACATTGATCGAATTGACCATCCTCAACTTTTTCACGGACAAGGCGGTTAGCTAACTCGGTTAAAGCTTCTTCGTTTACTTGTTCCAAAGATCGAGAGGCTGCTTCTAGTGTATCTGCAATCATAATAATCCCAGCCTCTTTACTACGAGGCTTTGGCCCTGAATACCGATAGTCAGATTCGTTGAGTTTGTTTTTGTCCCCTCCAACTTTCTCTAATTGTTTACGATAAAAGAAGTAAACAAGTGTTGTGCCGTGATGCTCTTTGACGATGTCAATGAATTGTTCAGGAAGTCCTGCTTTGCGCGCCATTGCAACGCCTTCGCTGACATGAGCAATAATGACTTCAGCAGATTCTTGAGGAGTGAGGAGTTGATGCACATCGATGCCGCTCTGTTGGTTTTCAGTGAAGTATTGGGGGGTTACCATTTTTCCAATATCATGATAGAGAGTGGCAACGCGGCAGAAGAAGCCGTTGGCTCCAATTGCCAAAGCAGCTGTTTCTGCAATGTTTCCGACGACCACTGAGTGTTGATAGGTTCCAGGGGCTTCGATGGTAAGACGCCGTAAAAGATCGTTATTGGGGTCAAGATATTCAGTGAGGGTCACGTCTGTCATGATGCCGAATGTGGATTCCAAAAGAGGAAGAAGACCGACCACTGCAACTGCAGTAATCAGCAGGAAAATGCCGGTACACAAGATATCAATCCACAATTTAATTCCCCAAAATTGATCTTGTGAAAGGTTGAGGGAAAAAATAACTAAAATGCAGGCGAGCCAAGCTTTTGCACAGATGATAAATACTTCTTTGCGGCGGCGCAGAGAGCGGGCAATCAGCACAGAAACTAGAGCGGCGCCTAAGTTGACAAGGATGAATCCTTGCCGCTCGAAAGAGAGTGAAATCATGAGGACAATGGTGAGGAATCCACTGACAAATGTTGCGATTCGCGGATTCATCAGACTCGAGATTAAAATTGCAGAAAAAGCAGCAAATACGGGATACCGGACAAACTCTGCAAGGTTTGTTTTGGCGCTTAGGAGAAAATATTCAACCGATTGTGCAAAGCAAAGCGTAATGGCGGCTACGGTGATAATTAGGCTAAGTTTGCGATTGGAACGAAGAATTTGCGGATGGTTGGAGTGAAAGTAGCTCATGCAGACGCTCACAAGAAGAAGAGCTAGCAAGAGGCTTCCTAGGATGGTAAGCGGATGCCACAGATTGCGCCCTTCGCGCAACGCCTGTTTCATGGCGAGCAGCATGGCAATGTGACGCGAGGTGACTTTTTCGCCTTGGTCAATAATGCGGCTACCTGCTCGGATATGGGTGTATTTACCTGGAATGGCTGTTTGAATCTGTTTGCGCAGCATACGTTGGGCAGGAATGTCTTCATCCACGATCCAGCTTCCTTGTTGAAAAAAGCTGATGATGAACGTTGCTGTAGCAGGCTCAAAAGAAATCGATGGCAATACAGTTTCTTGCAAATAGGTCCATACGGGTTCAGGGAGAAAAATCCCAACTCCCACATCCGCAGGGGTATAGATAATGTAGTGATCAGTGGAAAGAGAAGCTTCTTTCATCTTGTGCAGGGTGCGAGGGTCCGTAAATCGGATTTGTCCCATCGCCTTTTCCATGAGGTCAACACCCCGATACATT
>FTIX01000815.1_pt2 | contig 25938 bp, 29 predicted proteins | sample 1658561 | NCBI WGS metagenome assembly FTIX01 (sample SAMEA3914836, study PRJEB12502) | metagenome | biome: forest; material: soil | place: Canada | collected 2011-07-03 | depth 0.3 m | reverse complement strand
GAATTGTCAACAGACCCTAATTCCCTTCATACCATAAAAAAGAGGACAGAATAATGACGATAACCCGATGGAACAAAACCGTGGTAATGGCTTGCATGCTGGGTGTATTTGCGGTGCAAAGCAATGCTTTGCCCCCTCCTCCCACCATTCAAGGAAGTGGCAAAGTTATTCCCAGCATCTCCGGCATGCTCACCCAAGTTATGCCGGCAGTGGTTAATGTGACGGTGTTAGGAGAAATGCGTGGCAGTGTGCCCTCACGAAATGGCAATTCGGGCAAGCAACCTGCCCCACCCAGCAATCAGCAAGTGCAACCGTATTTTCGTCAATTTATGGAAGTCGGCTCGGGTGTGGTCATTGATGGCAGCAAAGGCCTTATTATTACCAATGCCCATGTAGTAGCAGATGCTAAAATTATCACCATCACTTTAAGCGATGGCCGTCGTTTCAAAGCGAAATTACTCGGCGAAGATCGTCTTTCCGATATTGCATTGCTAGAAATTAATGCGAATAATTTAGCTGCTATTCCCTTTGGTAATTCGGATAATTTAAAAGTGGGTGATTTTGTCGCCGCTATTGGCAATCCATTTGGATTACAACAAACCGTGACTTCGGGGATTGTCAGTGCATTGCATCGCAGTGACTTAGGTATTGAAGGTTATGAAAACTTTATTCAGACCGACGCCTCTATTAATCCCGGGAACTCTGGTGGCGCCTTAGTGAATTTACAAGGCGAGCTGGTGGGTATTAATACCGCCTTGATTGGTCCAGTTAGCGCGAATGTGGGTATTGGTCTTTCTATCCCCAGTAACATGGTGAAGGAAGTGATCACTCAGTTAATCAAATTTGGCAAAGTGGAACGGGGAGTCTTAGGTGTTTTAGTCCAAGATTTAACTCCTGCGCTCGCTGATGCCTTTGATATCCAAGGTAAAAAAGGCGCTTTAGTGACTGATGTCAGCCCAGGTTCGCCTGCTGATAAAGCCGGGATAAAATCACAAGACGTGATTGAGCAATTGAACAATACCGTCATCGTCAGCGGCACACAATTGCGCAATATGGTCGGTCTCATGCCGGTAGGCACTAAAGCGGTAATGGCTGTCCGCAGAAAAGATCAGACTTTGAACATTACCGCTACCATCATTAGTCCGAAAACCTTGAAGATGGCAACTGAGCCAGCCTTAGCTTCATTTTTAAACGGCGTGCGCTTGACCAGTTATGATGAGCTGGTTCCGGATTTTGGGCCAATCAAAGGCGTAGGTGTGATTGACGTCGATGAAATGAGTGATGCCTGGATCAGTGGCCTACGCCCAGGAGATATCATTTTGGAAGCCAATGGCCAGGTGGTGACTAATGTCGATCAGCTGATAAAGGTCGCACAAGGGAATAATAAGCGCCTGCTGTTAAAGGTTGGCAGAAATGACGGCATTATTTTCTTGGTGATTAATAATTACGGCTAGATTTAGATAGATATTCCGTTAAATGCTATTAGACCGCCCAAAAAAGCAGGTACTCCACCGAAATGATTCATGTTATTGCAGCATGAATACCCTAGGAGTCTTCGCTTTTTAGGGCGGAGATGTTAATTATCTAGTTTGGTCTTATGCAGTTTTCCACAGCGTCTACAGTACGAGCTACTGCATATCCGGCACCATGCCCAATCGCACCGCCTATCATAACAGAGAGCACTGTGCCAATGATTGCTATAATTGCAGAAAGGGCAATACGAGGTATTGGGTCATCGATTAAAGATCCGATCATGATACTGCCATATACTACAGCTCCAATAGCTGAACCAGCTCCTATAATTTCTCCACCTCTAGTAATTATTTCTGTTCTGTTGTACCTAGGTCCAGGTGCTGCTCCATTGTTCGCATTGGCAACGACAACCGGAGCATTTATTGGTAAAGGGTTGTTTGGTGGTGGTAACCCCCCCACCGCTGGATTAGCTGGTAAAGGAGTATAATTCGTATGAGCTCCAAGTACTGTATCTACCATATTAAATTTCTCAATTTATAAATTAAAAGCATATTATACCCTAATATTAGAAAATGTGTGTAAATCTAACATGACGGGATATAAACTGGATTTGTGGGGAAGCCAAACACCTAGGGTAGCCAAGACCACCCTAGATTATCAAGAACGTTCCTGGTGGTGATGCGGCCCATATCTCAGGCACGCAAGGGAGAAAAAAGTCCCCTCAAAAAGCTTTTAGTCGTTGACACGACGGATTTTTGCGCCCAGTGCTATTAATTTCTTTTCTATGTTTTCATAACCACGATCAATGTGATAAACCCGATCAATCAAGGTATCACCTTTGGCTGCAAGTCCTGCGATCACGAGACTGGCTGAAGCTCTAAGGTCAGTAGCCATCACGGGTGCTCCTTGCAAATGGCTTTTTCCCTTGCACACTGCCATATTGCCTCGCAAAGTGATATCAGCGCCCATACGCTGCAATTCATGGGCATGCATGAAACGGTTTTCAAATATGGTTTCAGTGATAGTCGCCGTGCCTTCAGCTATGGTATTCATGGCCATGAGTTGGGCTTGCATATCCGTGGCAACAGCAGGGTATGGTGCGGTAACGACGTCTACCGCCTTAAGTTTATTATGCTCCATATCCACTTGAATCCAGTCTTCACCGGAATCAATGTGTGCTCCTGCCTCTTGTAATTTAAGCAGAATGGAATGCAGAATTTTTGGATGTATGCCGTTTAGTTTCACATTGCCGCGCGTCATAATGGCAGCTACTAAATAAGTTCCTGCCTCAATTCGATCGGGAAGAATACAATATTCACCGCCATGTAATTCTTTTACGCCATCAATTTCAAGAGTATCAGTACCTGCACCTTTAATTTTCGCGCCTATGGTATTCAAAAAATTGGCTAAATCAGTAATTTCAGGCTCACGGGCAGCATTTTTGATGATGGTTTTGCCATCTGCAAGTACTGCTGCCATCATTAAATTTTCAGTACCGGTCACAGTGACTTTCTCTAGCAACAGATGGCTACCTTTTAGCCGACCTTTTACGCTGGCATAGATATAACCTTCTTTAATTTCGATCTCTGCACCCATAGATTGCAGGCCTTTGAGATGCACATCCACCGGTCTTGAACCTATCGCGCATCCGCCCGGCAATGAAACTATCGCTTTGCCATATCGTGCTAATAAGGGACCTAGCACTAAAATTGAAGCGCGCATGGTTTTAACCAGCTCATAAGGCGCTAGCAATTCGTGGATAGTACTGGATTTTATATGTACAAGGCCTTCATCATCTCTGCTTAGTTCAGCGCCCATCTTGCCCAGCAGGGCAAAGGTTGTGCTGATATCACGTAAGTGCGGGACATTGCGTAGAATAGTGGGTTGGGTGGAGAGTATTGTTGCGAATAAGATAGGTAAAGCCGCATTTTTAGCTCCGGAGATGGTTACTTCCCCACGCAGGGGAATTCCTCCGGTGATTAATAATTTATCCATGATTTTCCTCGTATAAGTTCTCGATCAGTTCCGTGATGTTCACACAAAATATAGTTGTTCTCAAAGAATAGTATAGTACATGCTAGAAGCGCTTACTTCCTGTATGGGTCCTGAGTGTAAGTCTAGGATTATAAAGAATAAAGAACTACTGATGTTGCCATCCGTCGCTGTGGCTGTGGATCACCACTACAAGGCTGATAGCTGAATAATTTTATCTAAATTACTCAATCTGGCGATATCCATTAGCTGCGACTGCAAATTCACAAATTTAACTTTTTTGCCTAATTTTCGTGCTTCACGCGCCCATGCGGTTAATAGGGCCAATGCAGAACTATCACTGCGCTCAACTTCCTGAAAATCAAAGATGATTTCTTCAGGCTTTACCTCGTGAATAAGGCCGCCACCCTGTTCCCGTAATTGTACTAGGGTATCAAAAGCGATTATCCCACTTACCATTAAGCAGCGGCCATCAGGACTAATTTTTACTGTTGCTAAATTCATTTTTTGCCATTACGTGATTGTAAACGCTGATTTAATCCTGCTAATCCTTGGGTACGCAGAATATCAGCAAATTGTGAGCGATAATTGTCCACCATACTGACTCCTTCTACAGTGAAGTCGTAGACCTTCCAATTACCATTGTTATTCAATAGTCTATAACTTACAGAAATATTTTGACCATTGCTTTGATCAATAGAGCTATTGACCTGCACTCGATTACCAGACACTCCACCACGAATCGGGAAGAAACGTACCTTCTCATTAGTATAAGAGGACAAGGCTGTGGAATAAGTACGCGTCACATAATAAGTGAACTGTTGTTTAAACTCTTGACGGTCTGCAGGCGAAGCTTGAGCCCAGTATCTGCCCACCACCAATTGCGACATGCGGTCCAAGTCGACATGGGGTAGTAAAATGTTTTGCACCAATCGGTATAATGACTGAGTATTGCGGTTTTCGGTCTTTTTTAAAGACTGCAGCATTTGATCAGTGGCTTGTTGCAACATATCTACCGGTGAGGAAGCTGCAAAACTCACCATACTGACTATTAACAACCCTATGGATAAGACATATTTGAACGATTTAGTTTTCATAGTTACGCATTCCCTGATAATTAAAAATTAAAAAATTCCTAAGCTTACTTAGAAATGACCCTATTTTCTATGCTCTTACTCAACTGCTGCTTTTATCTTGATCTTTATCCTTATCTTTGTCCTTGCCCTCCATGTTATAAATAAACTGCCCAATCAATTTTTCCAGCACAATAGCAGGCTGGGTGCTTTCAATTTCCCCGCCATCATGCAGGAGAGTTTCCTCATATCCTGGGTTTAAATTAATATAATTAGCGCCTAATAATCCTTGGGTATAGATATTTGCCGAAGTATCTACCGGTAAATTCTCATGATTTTTTTGAATTAATAAGGTGACTCTTGCCCGGAAGGTTTTAGGATCCAGACTAATCGTGCCGACCTGACCTACGTTCACTCCAGCAATCATAATTGGGGCGCGAACTTTCAAGCTGCCGATGTTATCAAAATCAGCAAAAACCTTGTAATAGCCATTATTGCCTTGGAATAAAGTTAATCCACTGACCTTAAGTGCAAGAAAAGTGAGGGAGATAACCCCCAATATCATGAAGCACCCAACCATTATTTCTACAATTTTCTTTGGCACAATTACCACCCTTTCAACATAACAGAAGTTAAAACAAAATCTAACGCCAGAATGGCTAGTGAAGAATATACAACAGTTTTAGTTGTAGCACGGCTGATTCCTGCCGCATTGGGAACAGTAAAATATCCTTGATAAACTGCAATCCAAGTCACTACAAAGCCAAACACAATACTTTTAATTAATCCGTTAATTACATCCATACGGAAGGTAACTGCCGCTTGCATATTAGACCAAAAAGATCCCGCATCCACACCTAACCATTTAACACCCACTAAATATCCGCCATAAATGGCAACCATATTAAAAATCATAGCCAATACCGGCAATGAAATAAAGCCGGCCCATAATCTGGGAGAAATAACTCGCCACAGAGGATCTACCGCCATTATTTCCATACTACTCAGCTGGTCAGTAGCACGCATCAACCCTATTTCAGCAGTTAATGCCGTCCCTGCACGGCCGGCAAACAATAGCGCAGTCACCACGGGGCCCAGTTCTCGCGTCACACTCAGTGCCAATAACTGCCCTAGCTCCTGATCGGCGCCAAAACGTTGCAAGGTGTTAAACCCCTGTAGGGAAATGACCATGCCGATAAACAGCCCGGATAACAGGATAATCACTAATGACAGCACACCAACGAAATATAATTGTTCCGTGATGTATAGACTGCTTTCTCGCAATCGGGGACGACGCACCAAGGTGCGAAATAAAAATATTCCTGACATACCCAGGCGATGGCAAAACGTCAATCCTATCTGCCCTAATCCTTGTACGCGTCTAATTATTAACATAGAACATCCTCTTCATAACGCGAGGCGGGATAATGAAAAGGCACCGCACCATCAGGTAAACCGTGAATAAATTGTTGTACAGCCGGTGTTTTTTCTGAGAATAGTTCTGTCGGGGTTCCGGCACCTATTACTTGGCCATCAGATAGCACATAGATGTAATCAGCAATGCTCGCTGTTTCAGCCACATCATGGGAAACAATAACAGAAGTTAAGCCCAGAGCATCATTCATGCGTTTAATAAGCTGTACCAAAACACCCATGGTGATGGGGTCTTGACCCGTAAATGGTTCATCATACAACATAAGCTCGGGGTCGAGCATCAGCGCCCGCGCCATGGCGACACGCCGGGCCATACCCCCAGATAGCTCAGTTGTCATGAGATTTCGCGCCCCTCGTAAGCCAACTGATTCTAACTTCATGAGTACTAGATCCCGTAACATGTCTTCAGGCAGCTTGGTGTGTTCGCGCAGAGGAAAGGCAACATTTTCAAATACGTCGAGATTGGTAAATAAGGCGCCGCTTTGAAATAACATGCCAATCTGTCTACGGATTTCATATAGTTGCCGACGGCTTAATTGATGTATCTTGACACCACTTATCTCGACACTACCGGAATCTGGGGTGAGTTGACCGGTGATGAGCCGTAATAAGGTGGTTTTACCTGTGCCGCTTGGACCCATAATTGCGGTAATTTTCCCCCGCGGAATATCCAGGCTGATATCTTTGAAAATTTTACGGTCACCCCGGCTAAAAGACAGGTTGCGAACGGTGACTAGGGATTGAGACTTAGGATTCATGCGATAATATTGCTGCTATAACTTAAATTTTCTAAAGTAACGACATAAATTTGAATGCGGAAAGGGAACTTACCGGACCCATAAAAACATCCTTCCCAACTATTCACTACAATGGCCATATTATAGCTGGAAATATAGGTGCTGTATAGTCTATAATTCAATTCCTTCACTTATTTGAACTCGCGTAAATTACCACATGAATAACGATGAATTATGCCAATTTGGCTTAGCAGTAATTGAAATAGAAGCTAAGGCTGTATCCATGCTAAAAAATAGTATTGATCAGCGTTTTGCCCAAGCTTGCCAGCTCCTTTTGTCGTGCCAGGGACGAATCATCGTGACCGGCGTCGGCAAATCTGGACATATTGCCCGGAAAATTGCGGCCACCTTTGCCAGTACCGGCAGTCCAGCTTTCTTTGTCCATTCTGCAGAAGCGAGTCATGGTGATTTGGGCATGCTAACACCGCAAGATGTGGCCATTGCCATCTCCAACTCAGGCGAAACTGATGAAATCATTGGTATGTTACCCCTGATTAAGCGCTTAGATATTCCCCTAATTTGCCTGAGCGGCGTCGAAAACTCTACGCTCGCTAAGGCAGCTACAGCTTATATTAATACCAGCGTGCAGGAAGAGGCCTGTCCCTTAGGATTGGCGCCATCCTCCAGCACAACAGCCACCCTGGTAATGGGTGATGCTCTGGCTATCACCTTGCTACAAGCCAAGGGCTTCACTGCCCAGGATTTTGCTGTTTATCACCCTGGAGGCCGCTTGGGACGACGATTATTACTGCGAGTGGATGATCTCATGCGCAAAGGACACTTCATCCCTAAAGTCACAGAGAGCGCTGGTTTAGATGAAGTGTTAATTGAAATGACCCAAAAAAGCTTGGGGATGACTACTATTGTCGATGCTAATGACCAATTGAAAGGTGTCTACACTGACGGCGATTTACGCCGAACTTTAGGTCGAGGTCTTGATATTCATAAAACCTGCATTAAAGATGTGATGACTAAAAACTGCAAGACCATCTCTGCTGAAAAATTGGCAGCGGAAGCATTACATTTAATGGAAACTTACAAAATTACGGCATTAACGGTCATGGATAATTCACAACGAGTCACTGGCGTGGTGCATATGCATGATTTACTTACGGCCGGGATTGCTTGAGATTTTGAGTGAAATAATATGCAGAATATCTTAAAAAAAGCGGCACAGATTAAACTCCTGATTTTTGACGTTGATGGTGTATTGACCGATAGAAAAATCTATCTGGCGGACTCTGGCCATGAATATAAAGCGTTTAACTCCCATGATGGGTTTGGCATTAAAATGCTCTTGAAAAGTGGAGTGGCAGTCGCGATTATCACCACCCGCAATTCACCTGTGGTGGCCCGACGTATGCAGGAATTGGGTGTGCAACATATTTATCAAGGGCAGGAAGATAAGAGACAGGCCTTAGACGATTTAGCTCTGCAGTTAACTCTGCAATTGGAGCAAATAGCCTATGTAGGCGATGATTTACCCGACCTACCTCTCATGCGCAAAGTGGGTTTAGGTATCGCTGTCGCTGACGCTGCTGAATATGTACGTCAACATGCTGATTGGCAAACTCAGGCTGCCGGCGGCAAAGGCGCCGCCCGTGAAGTATGTGAATTAATTATGCAAGCGCAAAATACATTTATACCCATCTGTGAGCAATATTTGTAATTGAAAAGAGCATTAATTGGAATGCTTAAAACTGAAAAATATGAATTCAACATTTAAATATATCACCAACAAGACTTTTCTCACTTCTATGTTTCTTATCTTAGGGTGTGCGCTAAGCACGTGGTTGGCTTTTTATTCTTTTCAGAATTCAGCAACTGATGTAAGCACTAACCAGTCTGATACCCCTGATAGCTTCATGAAGGAAGTGCAGCATACGCGCTATAATGAGCAAGGACTATGGGAAAGCAGCTTTTATACCCCTAACATGGTGCATTACCCTAAACAAAAAACTGCTGTGTTGGATGATCCACGTCTAAATTCCCGCGGCGAAAATCAACTACACTGGATCATTAATGCCAAACATGGAATAGCACATGATGATGGAGAAACAATTTATCTTAAAAATCAGGTAGTCATAAGGCGCGAAGATACTGGCAGCCTCAAAGTTGCCACACTCACTACCAATGCCTTAACCGCCTACCCCAAACGCAAATATATTGAAACCGACCAGCCAGTGAAAATCATCCAGCCCGGAAGCATTATTAACTCCACAGGGTTCAATGCCAATTTAGATACTGGAGAGATTCGATTACTTTCCCACACTGACAGCACCTATGTTGAATCTCAAAACCATTAAGCTTGGGCAGAAAATTATTGCCTGTCTGGGACTATTCTACCTATTGCTTGCTTATTCCATCCCTGCCCTGGCTTTAAGTAGCGATAATCAACAGCCAGCACATTTTATCGCAGATCACGTGGTTTATAACTATAAGGATGGCATTACTATATTTACAGGGAACGTCAAACTCAATCAGGGCACCACCCAACTCATTGCCGATCAAGTGACTACTTATACCAATAAAGATGGTAAAATCGACAAAGCCATAGCTACTGGAACCGGCAATCAGCTTGCCCATTACAGCACATTGCCAGACAATCAGGATCAAATAGTGGATGTATTCGGCGAAAGGATAGAATATTATCCCCTGGATAAACAGGCTGTTGTTATTGGCAGCGGCACAATCACCCAGGGCCAAAACCGCTTTAATGGTTCCCACATTGTCTATGACATGCAAAAACAAGTAGTCACCTCTTTACCCGTGCCTGACCAACAATCAGTCATCATAGTACAGCCGCAGAATTTGCCGGGAAAAGCAAAAAATCAAAGTAAAGTAGGCAGCAAATAATGAGTAAACTACAGGCATGCAATTTAGAAAAAACCTATAAAGGCCGGAAAGTTGTCAAAGATGTGAATATAGAAATTAGCGAAGGGGAAATTGTCGGCCTGCTAGGGCCTAATGGCGCCGGCAAAACCACTAGTTTTTATATGATTGTCGGCTTGGTCATCTGTGACAAAGGTAAAGTGACATTAGATGAACACGATATTACTCGGCAGCCCATGCATGAACGTGCTCGCGCCGGAATAGGTTATTTACCACAGGAATCATCTATTTTTCGCAAGCTTTCAGTGGCGCAGAACATTATGGCCATTTTACAGCTCCGCAAAGAATTAACTAAATCCGATCGACAGGCGCTATTAGAAAGCCTATTACAAGAATTTCATATAGCTCATCTGCGTGACAACTTGGCTTTTACCTTGTCTGGCGGTGAAAGACGTCGCGTGGAAATCGCCAGAGCATTGGCAATGGATCCTCGATTTATCCTGTTAGATGAGCCTTTTGCCGGCATCGACCCCATCTCAGTGATCGATATTAAACGGATCATCCTCCACCTCAAAGAGCGAGGAATAGGGGTATTGATCACTGACCATAACGTCCGTGAAACCTTGACCATTTGCCAGCGGGCTTATATTGTAAGTGAGGGCTCAATTATCTCAGAAGGCCCACCTGCGGTGGTTTTGGCCAACCAAGAGGTAAGAGAGGTGTACCTGGGGCATGAGTTTGATTTATAATGTATCTTTATTAGGGTATGTTTACAATTCGCTAGGCCGCCGCAGAAAATCGACGGTTTCTGCAAAGCATAGTAGAATTGTAAACAGATCCTAGAATCTGTGAAAATTATTAGGAGCTTCTATGGCACTACCTATTCAGTTCACCAGTCTGAAAACTGAAAATTCAGAGCAATTACGCAAATTCACTACCGAAAAATTTACCCGTTTGAGTAAATTTGCTGCCAACATTACCAGCATTCATGTAACCTTTAGTGTTGACAAGCTACGCCATATCGCTGAAGCCAGCGTCCATGTGCCTAAAACCGAAATCCATGCCCGGGCAGAGTCAGAAGATATGTATAAAACTATCGATTTTCTGGTAGATAAACTCATGCGCCAATTGGCAAAATATAAAGAAAAAGTGACAGATCATAATTAATTCGCCCATGAATTCTCAATCGACTCAATTAGAACATGGCGTATTTATGAACATATTCGGTCTTGGAGTTTTACTCACCGGTGAAAGCGGTGTGGGTAAGAGCGAGCTGGCTCTTGCCCTACTTGACCGAGGACATCAATTGATCGCTGACGATATGGTAGAATTTTCAAGACAAAACGGCGAAGTGGTCGGTTGCGCACCGCAGAAATTGAAAAATTTTCTGGAGGTGAGAGGCCTGGGTATATTCAACATCAAAGTGATTTTTGGGGCTTGCGCTGTTTTAGATCAACAAATATTATCCCTAATTGTCCATCTACAGAAAGTTGATTTTATCCGCCGGGAAATCTCCCCTACCCCGCTCTATCAGACAATATATGATAAAGTAATTTCACGCATGATCCTTCCTTTCATCACGGCTCGACGTTTCGAACTCTTACTCGAAATTTTAGTCCGTAATTTTCAACTTCAGCCGCAACATTCCCTGATACAGCCAGGTATATTCTCATGAGCGTCAGCATTCTCATTATCAGTCACAACGAAATTGCTTCAGCATTATTAAATACGGTGAAACAAACTTTTGGCAGCGAATTACCCCTGCCTATTGCCACAGTCGAATTGCAGGCAGACACCGATCCGGAAGAGCTTATCCCTAAATTGAAAAATGCGGTAAAGGCCTTAGATCAAGGCGATGGCGTATTAATTTTGACGGACTTATTCGGCTCAACCCCAAGCAATGTGGCACAGAAAGTTCAGGATTGCAAAAGCATTCGTATTGTCAGTGGTCTAAATTTACCTATGTTAATTCGCGTAATGAATTATCCTAGCCTTGATTTAGCGAATTTGACAGAGAAAGCTCGTACCGGTGGTCAGTGTGGCATCATGGAATGTGAAAGATCAGAAGAGCCGTAATGGAGGATTTATTGTGTTGAATAAACAGGTGGTAATTAGTAATAAACTGGGTTTACATGCCCGCGCGGCAGCCAAATTGGTGCATTTGGCCGGTCGTTTTGCCAGTGAAATTCATTTGATTAAGAACAACCACACCGTTAACGGCAAAAGCATTATGGGCGTCATGATGCTGGCAGCCAGTAAAGGCACCGAATTAGAATTGACAGCGACTGGAGAAGATGAAGCTGAAGCAATAGCTGCTCTAGAAAAGCTCATTAATGATCGATTTGGGGAAGCTGAGTGACTGCCCAAAATAAATCATTTGTCTATTGGGTCGCTTTAGTGGGCGCTTTAGGTGGCTTGTTATTTGGCTATGACACGGGAGTTATCTCCGGAGCGTTAACTTTTATTAGTGCAGAATTTCATATTAGCACCCTGATGCAGGAAGTTGTGGTGAGTAGTGTGGTGCTGGGAGCTTTATTCGGTGCGATATTAAGCGGCAGATTAGCTGATCAATTCGGTCGTCGCCGCATGTTGATGGTCGCCGCACTCGCTTTTATAATCAGCACCTTACTGGCCACTTTAGCCAATCAGGTGATGGAATTGGTGATTGGACGTTTTATCATTGGCATGGCCATTGGCATCTGCTCTTATACCGCTCCCTTATTTATCTCAGAAATGGCACCTGCAGAATTGCGTGGTTTCCTGGTGTTAATCAACGCCATAACCATCACCGGTGGTGAAGCCATTGCCTTTCTAGTTGATTATTTCTTAGCGCCCAGTCACTCCTGGCGAGGTATGTTTGCCGTCGGCCTTATCCCTGCCTTAGCCCTATTTTTAGGGATGCTTTGTTTGCCAGAGACACCACGCTGGTTAGTTTCTAAAGGTTATCTGCAGAAGGCGCGTAGCACACTGGATCAAATCCGTAATCACACTCAGGTCACAGCTGAACTGAACGCTATCCAGCACAGTTTTTCTCTAAAATCTGCACATTGGCAGCAACTGTTCTCTAAACGAATTCGCCCGGTATTATGGATAGGCATTATGTTGGGCATCTTCCAACAGTTTTTTGGCATCAATACAGTCATGTATTATGGCCCGACTATCTTCCAGGCATTTGGATTTAACGATATCTCATTGCAGATGCTTGTAACTTTCGGTATGGGTATTGTTAATATGGTACTCAGCGTCCTGTGTATGCTCTTAGTAGATAAATTAGGACGACGCAATTTACTGCTTATTGGCAGCGGCATCGCGGGTCTGAGCTTGTTGGTTGTGGGCTTTTGTTTACAAGAATTGAGCCATTCACCATTCTTGCGATGGCTGGCCTTGATGTGTATGGTGACTTACATCGCCGGTTATTGTATCAGTGTCGGATCATTATTTTGGTTAATGATTGCCGAAATTTTTCCTTTAAGCATCCGAGGATTAGGCATGAGCCTGGCCACAGCAATACAATGGGGCGCCAATTTTCTAGTGTCTATGACATTTTTGCACATCATTCAACATGTAGGTCCTAGCTATACTTTCTGGCTATATGCCAGCATTTGTTTTCTTTGCTTACTCTATTGTTATTTATGGGTGCCAGAAACCAAAGGCGTTCCCCTGGAAAAAATCGAGAAAAATTTGGAAGCAGCCAAACCATCACGGCAACTCGGTCTGCCTATCCGACCGTTACTACCCGCGCTTTCCCGTCTACCGAGCCCGTAAAAACGTATCCCCTGCGGGTCGTCATACTTGCTCAGCAACCAACTTTAATGGATATTTTGTCGAGATATATTGTTCAATTAATTGAATAAACTCTTGGGTGATATGGGCTCCCCGTAAAGTTCCGGTTTTTACGCCATCAATAAACACTGGCGCTGCTGGGTCTTCACCACTGCCAGGTAAGCTAATGCCAATATTAGCGTGTTTACTTTCCCCAGGGCCATTCACCACACATCCCATCACCGCCAGAGTCATGGTTTCAACACCGTCATAGCGTTCACGCCACTCCGGCATTTTATCTCGGACATAGGATTGCACTTGCTCAGCTAATTCCCTGAAAAACTGGCTGGTAGTACGACCACAACCCGGGCAGGCAGTGACCAAGGGCGTGAATGCCCGCAGGCCGATAGTTTGGAGGATTTGCTGAGAAACGATGACTTCCTGGATGCGATCGGCTCCGGGCTCCGGAGTTAATGAAGTGCGAATAGTATCGCCAATGCCTTCTTGCAATAATATGCCCATGGCAATACTAGAAGCGACGATACCTTTTGATCCCATTCCTGCTTCAGTTAAACCTAAATGCAAGGCATAGTCGCAGCGTGTGGCCAGTTTGCGATACACTGCAATCAAAGTTTGCACGGCACTTACTTTGCAGGAAAGAACGATTTTATTTGCCGGCAAACCCAATGTTTCGGCAAATTGCGCACTTTGAATTGCAGATAATACCAGGGCTTCTTCGGTAATTTCAGCTGCGCTTTTCGGCTGAGCTGACTTGCCATTCTCATCCATCAGACGGGTGGCTAATTCTTTATCAAGACTGCCCCAATTTACGCCAATACGAACTGGTTTATCATACTTCAGGGCCATTTCAATCATGGTAGCAAATTGCTTATCACGTTTATTCGCAAAACCCACATTACCTGGATTAATGCGATATTTATCCAAAGCTGAAGCACATTCAGGATATTGACTGAGCAAACTATGCCCATTGTAGTGAAAATCGCCCACCAAGGGCACATTACAACCTAGTGCGCGCAGACGATCGCGGATTTTGGGGACTTGCTGCGCCGCCGCTTCATTGTTTACTGTAATACGGACAATTTCCGACCCCGCACGAGCTAGAGCAGCAATTTGCTTAGTGGTGGCATGAGCATCTGCTGTATCAGTGTCAGTCATAGACTGTACGACCACTGGCGCATCACCGCCAATAGTCACAGCTCCAACAGTAACAGGAAAGCGCTTTAGTCTTTGTATGGAAGGCATAGATAGTACGATCCTTTATGGAAGTTTTTCTAGCAACTATTCCTGCGGCACATATCCCGAAGGCTTAGCACTCCCCTGACCAAATAAAAACTTCTCCATCTCCTGATAAAGAAATTGCTTAGCTTTGGGATCAATCAAACTTAAGCGGTATTCATTGATAAGCATGGTTTGATGATTCAGCCAACTTTGCCAGGCTTGTTTTGAGATATGCAGGAATATTTTTTCACCCACTGGACCTGGATAGGGTGCACTGTCTAACCCTTCTGCTTCTGCTTGTAATTTTTGACAAAAAATAATACGGGACATAGATGATCTCTTAAAACTTTATTTTAGATTGCGATATCTGTTCCAATTGGGTTAAAACCCTTTATAAAGGGAAAAACCCCCTAGACTGAAGCTTACTTAGTTATACCAAATTTGGTGACTTGAATCCAGTAGCCGTAAAGGTAGGGATTTAAAAAAATAGCGCTTATCAGGTTATCGAGTATAATGAGCTAGACACATCTCAAGACCTCGGTCCTAATTATTTATGCTAAAGCAACCGTGATTAATAGAAATCAGATAACAATAATTCAATAATTCAATAATTTCATACGATAAAATTATGGAGATTACATGGAAAGATTAAACAAAACATTTATATATTTGTTAATGACAATGATTCTTGTTTTATCCGTGACAATATTGCAAACGTTTAAATACTCTTCATTCAGCTCGATTAACAATATTACAATGCAAAATATAGATGCCAGCTATCATGTATTGCTTACGGACACAGCCTATGAGAGAACCCCAATTAAAACCCATTTATTTTTACCACTCATCAGCCTCGGAAATGAGATTGATAAAGGAATCCCCTGGGGCGAAGCCATCCACGATAGAAAAAGAAGCAATTATTATTATAGTTCATTTTCATCGCTGGGATTTTTAGCACCCTACTTATTTTTTAAAATAATAAATGTACAGCCTGACCTCATCCACCTGATTTATTTTAATATCGGAATTGCTACTCTGTGCACATTCTTGATGATTATACTTTGCGCTGAAATACACCGGACATTTTTCCCCAAAACTGAACTTAAACTAATTCCTTTGTTCCTCGCAGCGGCAACTTATTTATTCTCCTTGGAAAGCTTATATTCACATGGAATAATATATTGGCATCAATCGTTATATCAGCCTATTTTAATCACGCAACTTTTTCTTCTATTACGCCTATTAAGACATGAATTATCTCTTGGTGGATCCATCGCATTTATTGTTCTGTCTGTATTAGGCCCTCTAGTAGAATGGACTGGCTATATCACCAACCTTGGATTATCTCTATCGATATTGATTTATCTTGGCATAAATAAAAAATCAAGCTGTTACGTTGGAATGTTAATTTTGGCCACGATATTCTCAGGCTGCATTTTTATTCTGCATTTTCTTCTGGTAATTGATCCTTACTATTTTTTTTATTCTCTTAAAAATCGTTTTTTGGCTCGAACCATCACTTCTGGAGAATATTTATCGCAGATAAGCCTATTGTTTCGTGGATACTTACAATCTTATAGCCTTCTAATTATTGTAGCCATAATCGCATTTTGCATGCTACTAATGAACAATATTAAAGAGCATAGAAAACTTTTCTGGATATTTTTATTCGCGAGTTTTTTTCCAGTGCTTGAAAATATCATTATGTTACAACATGCCGGTGAATATCATTTTGATCGCTTGAAAGTAGTAATTCCTCTAATTATTTTAATATTTTCCGCCTCATTAATTAAAAAAAACAAAATCCTATTCCTTACTTTTTGGCTGATTGGCATAATTTTCAATATCATTTTATTTCTTCATTCATTGCGAAATGAACAGGATCTACAAGTTTACGTTGCAAACGATAATAGGTTATTTGCTGAGGTTAACGCAATTACCCCATCGGATTGCCCCACAGTTTATGCAATACCTTTTGAGGTACGCGGGTGGATCAGTTTTACATTAAACAGAGGGGTTTATGAGCATGTTAAAAACCCTGATGCTTTAAGAAAATATATGTTGAAAAGAAAAGCATGTGCGGGAGTATTGTTTGAAGGTAGAATAATTAAACCGTCAATTCTTTCCGCGCAGAAAGCGACAGTTATTAATAAAGATCAAGTCACAGTGATAACATTGACGGAGAAAGATCATCCCTTAAAACCCTAACCATTACTTGCTTAGCTGTTCTAGTAAACGTTTTACTGGCGCAGCCAAACCTAATTTTTCAGGCTTTATTAAGTTATACCAAATTTGTTGCCTTGAATCCATGACCGACTCATTAAAAACAAACTGATTAATGTGAATCGGGAGTATGTTAAGTTGAAAATGAGTAAAAACATGCTTTATTTCTGGCAAGAGAATTGAATTTACAATTTTACAGCCATAATGCTTTTGTGTGAAAGCGATCAAGTCTTCTTCAACAGCACACTCTGGCAAACTCCATAAACCACCCCAAATTCCTATAGAAGGACGCTTCTCCAATAGCACAGTATTAGTCTTAGGGTTATAAAAAATCAGCATTTTAATAACGCGAACGGGTTTTTTTTTCCGCATTGGAGGTGTTGGGAATAAAGCCACCTCACCTTGTGCATAAGCCTGACAAGCGTTTTGTAATGGACAAATACTGCATTTTGCTTGCGTTCGCGTACAGACAGTAGCACCCAAATCCATTATTGCCTGCGTATAATCTGCTGTACGTTGTTGTGGAGTATAGTACTCTGCCAATTGCCATAATTTTTGGCTAACTGCCGCTTTACTAGTTGGTCCGGAAATTGCCGCTACCCGCGCTAGGATACGCTTTACATTACCATCTAATATTGGAGTCGCAAGGTTATAAGCAATAGCTAGAATAGCTCCAGCTGTGGAGCGACCTATACCCGGCAAAGTTTGCAAACTCTGCAAGTCCTGAGGAAATTGACCGGCAAACTGACTGACGATTTGCTTAGCTGCCCGGTGCAAATTTCGCGCCCGCGAGTAATAACCTAAACCCGCCCATAAATGTAACACGGCATCTTCAGGCGCCTCAGCCAAAGCAACAATATTGGGAAAGTGTTCGAGGAACTTCTGGAAGTAAGGAATTACCGTCTTAACTTGTGTTTGCTGAAGCATGATTTCAGAAATCCAAACACGATAAGCAGAGATATTCTGTCGCCAAGGTAAATCTAAGCGACCAGATTGTTCATACCAATTCAGTAGTGGTTCAGCAAGTGCATGAGATGGATCTATATTCAGTTGCAAACCAGACCCATGAGTTGTTTTAAATTTTCGGTATAGGGTTTTTCTTCATGAAGGCATAGCGTCACATGGCCCAATTTTCTACCGGGGCGTGCTTGTTTGCCATAAGTATGGAAATGCGTCCCAGGAATTTTCAGCACGCTGGCAAGTTCTGGAAGATCGCTAATAAAATTAACCATGGCCGTTCTAGTCACTGCCTTGGTCATACCTAACGGCAGGCCTGCTATTGCGCGCAAGTGATTTTCAAACTGACTGGTTTGTGCCCCCTCAATGGTCCAATGGCCCGAATTATGCACTCGGGGCGCCATTTCATTGGCGATCAATTTGCGATCTTTTTGAAAAAATTCTATTGCTAACACGCCTACATAATTCAACTCTTGTAAAACCCTGGTGACATATTTTTGTGCTAATTGGGTCATTTTATCTTCAGCAATTAATGCCTCAGAAACTCTTAAAATACCTTCATGATGATGATTCTCCACTAAAGGATAAAATTCAATCTCACCTTTTATGCTCCGTACTGCAATACAGGATACTTCACGCTCAAATGCGAGAAAATTTTCCAGTAATAATTCCTGGCCCTGCAGTTTTGTCCAGGCTAATTCAACATCAGCAACAGTGCGTAGAACACACTGACCTTTGCCATCGTAACCCATGCGCCGAGTTTTAAGAACTGCTGGCAAACCTATTTGCGCCACCGCCGCCTGCAATTCAGAAAAAGAATTCACTGCAATATATTTCGTGGTCGGAACGTCCACTTTAGTAAAAAAATCTTTTTCAGCCAATCTATCTTGACTAACAGCTAAAGCAGGCAGAGGGGGATATATGTCAGTGGACTCATTCTCGATCAACAGTTGCAAGGAAGAGACGGGAACGTTTTCAAATTCATAAGTAATAACATCCACTTTATTTGCAAAGGCGCGTAATTTCTCCCCATCGTCATAACTACCCACCACCACTTCAGTTACTAAAGCCGCAGGACAGTCAGGATCTCTCTCATAGCATATGACTTCCATACCTAAAGGATAAGCAGCTAAAGCCAACATTTGTCCCAGTTGTCCGCCACCTATAACCCCAATTTTCATAACCCATGCTCCCCAGGAACAGAATTGCCCAGCACTTTCTCGGTTTGTTCAGTACGATAAATTTTCAATGCATTCTGCACCGCAGGCAATTGCGCAGCCAATACCGATGCAGCAAAAATTGCCGCGTTAATTGCTCCTGCTTTGCCAATAGCAAACGTCGCCACAGGAACACCCCCTGGCATTTGTACTATGGACAAAAGTGAATCTAAGCCTTGCAGGCTAGTACTAGGAATCGGCACCCCCAATACCGGCAAAATAGTTTTAGCTGCCACCATCCCCGGCAAATGTGCTGCCCCACCTGCACCTGCGATAATAAGACGCAGACCACGTTGCTCTGCTGTTTCCGCATACTCAAACAGCAAGTCAGGGGTGCGATGCGCAGAAACAATTTTAGCTTCATAGTGCACTTCTAACATTTCTAAAGTTTTTGCCGCATTCTTCATCACTTCCCAATCGGATTGCGAACCCATGATGAGGCCGACTAGTGGTTTTGACATGATTGATTTTCCAGGTTGTTTTTAAGTTATGGCATTCTTACACAAAACTGAGGGACATGGCTTTTTCGCCCAATCAAGGACCCTCTGTCCAAGTCCTAGAGGTATGCCCACATCATCTAGTGCCACCCTAAGGAGATCCTTCGCGAGCCACTCCCAGGTATGTATGCTATAAAAAGCTCTTAGCCTTATGAGCTTTATAGAATCTCTAAAGGGCTCAGGATGACAGTCTTTCTACGCTATTTCTTCTATCTTATCTTCACTCATAACTTGCAGATTTTTAAAGTCCCATAATTTTTGATCCATCAACTGACTAGGCCTGACACTACTCAAGGCATGCAAAATATTACTCGGCACCTTCGGATTTTCCTTCGCTAATCCATCAATTAATACCTTAACCCGCTGCCGCATCAAATTCTCTTGCGACCCACATAAACTACAAGGAATAATCGGAAAATCTTTCTGCTGCGCATATGCAATAATATCCTTTTCCTGACAATACACCAGGGGCCGGATCACTATATTCTCCTTATCATCCGTCAACAATTTCGGCGGCATAGAACGAATATCACCATTATATAAAATAGACATCAATAAAGTACGAATTAAATCATCACGATGATGCCCCAACGCAATTTTAGTAAACCCATGCTCCTTGGCATAAGTGTAGATAATACCCCGCCGTAACCGAGAACACAGAGAGCAGTAAGTGTTGCCCTCAGGAATCTTATCTTTGACAATCGAATAGGTATCGCGGGTTAAAATCTCATGCGGAATATTCCGGGCGGTCAGCCAAGCACGTAAATTACCATCATCCCATCCAGGTTGCGCCTGATCTAAGGTAAAAGAAAAAATTTGAAATTTATTATTGGAACGTAGGCGCAGTAAATTTAATAAGCTCAGCAAAGTAAAAGAATCCTTGCCACCCGACAGGCAAACCATCACCTTATCCCCGGTTTCAATCATTTTATAATCTGCAATGGCCTTGCCGGTATAGTGGAGTAGTTTCTTTTCCAGTTTTGAATCAGCGGACAAAATTTTATCCTCAATTATCGGGATGAAAAATCATTTAGGCGCCATTCTCAAGGCGCCGTCTAAGCGTATGGTACAACCATTTAACATGCTATTTTCAATCATATGCTGCACCAATCGTGCATACTCATCTGTAGTACCAAAACGATGCGGAAACGGCACTGTAGCAGCCAGGCTTTCACGGACATTATCGGGTAAGCCATGCAATAAAGGCGTTTCGATCAACCCAGGCGCAATGGTTAATACGCGGATACCGAAACGCGCCAATTCGCGGGCAGCCGGCAAAGTCATGGCAACAACTCCGCCCTTAGAAGCGCTGTAAGCCACTTGGCCTATTTGACCTTCATAGGCTGCAATCGATGCGGTATTGATAATAACTCCCCGTTCCTGACTTTCCGCTAGCGGTTCTAATTTTGACATGGCAGCGGCAGCCAAACGCAGAAGATTAAAACTACCCAGCAAATTTATTTGAATCACCCGGCTAAAATCTTCTAATGGCATTGGCTTACTATCTTTACCTACAATCAATTTTCCCGGAGCGATACCCGCACAATTGACACAGATACGAGGTGTTCCTAACTTTTCCTCCAATTCAGCAAAAGCTTGCTCCATGCTTGCGCAATCAACCACATCACAAGCAATGGCCACGCCGCCGATTGAATCTGCTATTTGCTGAGCACTATTCAGATTAAGATCTAAGATAGCCACCTTAGCCCCTAAACTGGCTAAATGTTTTGCCGTCTGCGCTCCCATACCTGAAGCCCCACCGCTAATAACCGCAATTTGTTGGTCGATGTGCATAATTCACCTTTAAATAAGTCTTTCCCCTCTCCCGCTTGCGGGAGAGAGGAAAAGTTCCGGAAAATCTTTATGCATGAAGACCTAAGTCTCCGTAATGCTTTTTGACACCTCTGGCGGATCGGGATTATTAAATACTTCTTCATCCAAACTATCTTCACTCTTAGCAACAATACAAGAAACGATAGCATCGCCACTGACATTGACCACAGTCCTGGCCATATCTAACAGACGGTCAACCCCAATGATTAAGGCAACGCCCTCTACCGGTATGTTAACTTGTTTCAACACCATGGTGAGGGTAATCAAACCGACACTTGGCACACCAGCCGTGCCGATGGAAGCCAAAGTCGCCATTAAAATAACCATTAAATAGCCAGTCAAGCCAATATTAACGTGATAGACATTGGCGATAAAAACCGTCGCCACCCCTTGCATAATGGCAGTGCCATCCATATTAATGGTGGCGCCTAAAGGGATAATAAAAGAAGCAATTGAGTTCTTCACTCCCAACTTTTGTTCCACGGTTTCCAGCACCACAGGAATTGAAGCATTACTACTGGAAGTACTGAATGCAAATAACATGGCCGCATAAAATTTTTTGAAAAATATTAGCGGATTTAAACGTGCTAACAATTTTAATAAAATAGAATAGGAAACAAACATATGCACAAACAATACGAATAATACCATGAAAAAATAACTCAATAATTGAGCGATTAAATCAAAACCAATTTGCGCACACAACACAGCAACCAGGCAAAAAATTCCATAAGGAGACAGCTGTAACATTAAAATAATAAAACGCATCACCACTTCATTCATGTCGCGGAAAAAATCGGCTATGCGCTCACCCGGTTTTCCTGCTAATGAAATAGCAATTCCAAACAAAATTGCAAACACAATAATCTGCAACATCTCACCCTTTGAGAAAGCAAGAAACGGGTTACTAGGGATAAGATTGCTGATAATTTCTTTAATTGAAGGGACTGAACTTACTTTAAATTCTGTCATCATGGGTATATTAACGCTTTTACCTATGGCAAACAGATTGGCGAAAAATACCGCCAAGGCAATGGCTATAGCTGTAGTGAACAGATATAAAATCAAGGTTTTTCCGCCAATGCGACCGATCTTGCGGACATCAAGGGCCGCACTACCGCATATCAAGGAAACCAACACTACCGGCACCACCAGCATTTTTAAAATATTAATGAAAATATTGCCGCCAGTTTTTAAAACGTCGGTCACTAGCAGGTTGTTTAATTCTGGGGATAGGGGTAGAAATCGAATCGTAAACCCAACGATTACTCCTAATAACATGCCTAATAAAATTCTAGTGGTTAAAGAGTTTTTTTTGGGCGAATGAGCAATTTTACCGGTTGGCATTTATTTATCTCCGCGCCCGATAGCAAAATATTTCAAGCCATGTTCAGCTAATGATTCTGGCATATAGAGATTTCGACCATCAAACACGGCTGGATAACGCAGTTTCTCTTTTATCAATTGAAAATTTGGAGAATGAAATTCATCCCATTCCGTCACCACTGCTAGAACATCAGCTTGTTCAAGCACTGCATTTGCAGTAGATAGAATTCGGACTCGATGATTATTCCTGTACATCTCTTGCGCTATCGCCGCAGCTGCAGGATCGTAAGCTTGAACAATCGCTTGCCTGTTAATTAAAGCATCAATTAACACTCGACTGGGAGCTTCACGCATATCATCGGTATTTGGCTTAAAAGACAGGCCCCATAATGCGATCACTTTATCAGACAAATCATCCTCAAAATACTGAGAAATTTTATTAAACAACACCAATTTCTGTCGTTGATTGACTGATTCTATCGCATTTAAGATAGGGGTGTTGTAGTTGATTTGCGTAGCCATTCTCTTTAACGCACTCACGTCTTTGGGAAAGCAAGATCCCCCGAAGCCACAGCCTGCATATAGAAAATTTGGCCCAATACGGCGATCCGAACCTAAACCTTGGCGTACCAAATCAATATCTGCTCCAAAATGCTCCGACATTTGGCTCATTTCATTCATAAAGCTAATACGCAGTGCTAAATAAGCATTCGCTGCGTACTTAGTCAACTCCGCGGAGGGGATATCCATCACTATGATGCGTTTGCCCTCTTCACTGATTGGGGCATAAAGTTCACGAATGAAGTTGCTGGCACGCTCATTATTGACACCCATAATAATGCGATCAGGCTGCATAAAATCGCGGATAGCCACACCTTGAGCTAGAAACTCAGGGTTAACAACGACATCAAACTCAACATCAACAGCACGTTGCGAAATAATTGCGTTAATTCGCTGTTGAATCTGCTCAACAGTGCCCAGGGGCGAAGTCGATTTATTAACGATCAGGCGGTATTCTGAGATATTTTCACCCAGTGCTTGCGCTACCGCAAATACTTGTTGAAGATCAGCAGAACCATCTTGCGCAGCAGGAGTACCTACAGCAATGAATTGGAAAAATCCAAATGCAACTCCTTCGCTTAATTGAGTGCTAAAATTAAGGCGACCATTAGCTATTTGCCGCTGCAAAAATTGCTCTAATTCTGGCTCAAAGAAAGGACAAATACCTTGCAATAAGTTGTGAATTTTCTCAGCGTTTATGTCGATTAATAAAACATGGTTGCCTAATTCCGCAAAACAAACAGCAGAAACCAAACCGACATAACCTGCGCCGTAAATTGTGATATTTTTGGGTGTTTTCATACCGATATTCAGCCAAGCACCTTATGTTGTTTGTTGCCCAGCAATACTTGACTGGCCTGATATTCTGGAACCAGTATCAGCAATAAATGTAATAAAGTCTCTTCATCATTGCTGGCGCATGCCTGTTCAATTTTCTCTAAAATATTTCGTAATTCTGTCCATTCTCTTTCTCGATAAGATGCTTGTAAAATTTTCTCATGCGAAGTATGAGTTAAGGCTTCAGACTCATGGAATAACTCTTCATACAGCTTTTCACCAGGGCGCAAACCCGTAAATTGAATATCAATATCCTCATAAGGTTTTAGTCCGGCTAACAAAATCATTTGTTCTGCTAAATAGCTAATTTTAATCGGTTCACCCATATCCAAAACAAAAATTTCCCCACCCCGCCCTATCACTGCTGCTTGTAAAATTAACTGACTGGCTTCAGGAATGGTCATAAAATAACGAGTGATTTCTTGATGGGTCACCGTTACTGGACCACCCATTGCAATTTGTTTGCGAAACAAAGGCACGACACTACCCGCAGAACCCAACACATTACCAAAACGGACGGTGATGAATTTTGTATCTGAGCAGGTATTAAAATTTTGACAATAAATTTCTGCCCCCCGCTTACATGCGCCCATTATATTGGTAGGGTTCACGGCTTTATCTGTGGAAATCAAGACAAATTTCTTGATTGCTACTGCCACTGCCTCTTCGGCAACTACTTGCGTACCTATAATATTGTTGCGCATTGCGGCACGTAACTGTTCCTCCAGCATGGGTACATGTTTATATGCCGCAGCGTGAAATACAGTATCAATATGATGTTGTTGAAATACCCGCCGGACGGCCGCTCGATCGGTAATATCTATTAAATAGCCCAGAACATCTGCTTGTGGAAAATTCTGTGCCAATTCCAATTCTAAGGTGTATAAATTAAATTCATTCTGTTCGACCACGATCAGCTTTTTCGGCGCAAGCAGCATAATTTGTCGACATAACTCTGCACCAATGGAACCTCCACCACCGGTGATTAAGATACATTTATCGGCAATACTAGACCGTATGCTTTCCCAATCTAAAGAAACCGGATCGCGGCCTAATAAATCTTCTAAAGATACCTCGCGCAAGGCTTCAATTTTGACACTACCACTGGTTAAATCCTTTAATCCTGGGAGAGTGCGGAATGGCAGGTTAGATTTCTCGCAAAAATCCACGGTACGGCGCATCTCCGCTGATGAAGCAGAAGGCATGGCGATAATAATCAAATCAATAGCGAAGGCTTGCACTACATCGGGAATGTCATGTATTTGACCCACAACACGGATGCCGTGAATTTCCTGACCTTTTTTGGAATGACGATCATCTACGAAAGCAGTTACTCGATACTTTTTGTCAGTATCGCGTTGAATATCACGAGCGATCCATTCGCCTGCTCGCCCTGCTCCTACGACGAGCACCCGAGTGCCCCCTCTTTCACCGCTATCTTTAAGCCAACGATAGAGTAAACGTGAGCCACCTAAGAATGTGATTAGTAACAAGCCATACACTGGGAAAATAGACCGGGGAATTGGATAGAGCCGGCCATCGAGGAATAACACCAGCACAGAGGCAAGGACTCCCACCACGACAGACTTAATGATGCGCATTAAATCAGGCAAGGAAGCAAAACGCCATATGCCACGATAAAGGCCAAAAACCCAATAGATAACCACTTGGATGATAAGGACAAACGGCAAAGCCAACGCCGCCTGATTCAGGTTGTCTTTAGGGATTCCCCCCAGATTAAAACGCAGCCAATATGCCCCCAGCCATGCGAACAAAATCATTATCGTATCGTGCGAAAAAACCACCAGCCGGCTTTTTAACCAATTAAACTTGGATTTCATGCGTATCGTCCGAATTCCCCCTGTGGGCCGTCATTGCGAGGAGC
>FTIX01000384.1_pt4 | contig 26293 bp, 23 predicted proteins | sample 1658561 | NCBI WGS metagenome assembly FTIX01 (sample SAMEA3914836, study PRJEB12502) | metagenome | biome: forest; material: soil | place: Canada | collected 2011-07-03 | depth 0.3 m | reverse complement strand
AACTCATGATTTATATAAAATCTCTGCATCTCCCCTCTTCTGCGTCTGCACCTCTGCGTTTTACTTGTTTAAGAGACTTTGTAGCGGTCATAATGATGCTAGCGGGAAGTGCTGAGATTTGGTGAGCATACCTTTTATATTGGGCTAAGCCTCAACGATTATAAAGGCCTTAGACGAGGCATCGTTTAAGACGTTTTGCTGTCCTTTAAACCCTCCTGCGCTCTCGCCCCCATCCCTGCTTCTTAGATATCTTTCGCCAACTTCTACAAGAGTTATTATTATGCTTGAGAACATAATGTTTTTATGCATAATCATAGATGGAATTGGAAGGCTGCTGATACAGTTTTTAAGGAGGTGCAGAGTGAAGTTTATCAATCGAAAGAAAGAAATGGCACGTCTAGATCGCGTTGGAATACTTGCTGATGGGGGCGTTGCGGTTGTATGGGGGCGTCGGCGCGTGGGAAAAACACGATTATTGTTGGAATGGGCTAATAAGTATAAGAGCGTATACTACACAGCAGACGAATCAGCCGCGACTCTTCAAAGAAAGTATTTTGCGTCTGCTTTAGAGCAGAGGCTTCCAGGTTTCGCGTCTGTTGAGTATCCCGATTGGACAACGTTTTTGATGCGACTTTCGACAGATGCGATGCATGCAGGGTGGCGTGGCCCTCTCATTATCGACGAATTGCCCTACCTTATTGGAGCAGCTCCTGAATTTCCAAGTGTTTTTCAAAAATTTCTCGATATTGATGCAAAACGGGCAAAAATGGTGGTTGTTCTTTGCGGGTCTAGCCAAAGGATGATGCAAGGCGCGATTTTGAATGCCTCTGCGCCTCTTTATGGACGAGCTGATGAGATCATCAAGCTGGGTCCGATTTCAGCCGGATATATAGGAGATGCTTTAGAGTTGAAAAGTGCAAGGGAAGAAATTGAATCCTACGCCATTTGGGGGGGGATTCCTAAATATTGGGAGCTTGTGAAAAATCACGGCGGGTCATTGTGGGAGTGTATCGATCACATTGTGCTTGATCCGATGGGTCCTTTAAACGACGAGCCTAATCGATTACTCCAAGAGGAAATTCCCACAGCAATCAGCTTAAGACCTATCTTGGATGCCATTGGGCTTGGAGCGCATCGTTTATCGGAGATTGCTGCCCGAACAGGGCAGCCCGCGACGTCCTTAGGTCGACCTATTCAAAGACTGTTGGAGCTAGATTTAGTGGTGCGTGAAACTCCTTACGGGAGTTTAGAACATCATTCGAAACGCACTTTATACAAGATAAAAGACCCTTTTGTGAGGTTTTGGTTCGATATCGTTGCCTCGCGTCGTAGCAATTTTGCGCAAACAACTTCAAGTAATCGGCAGAAGTGGCTAAAGGAAAATTTGCAGTATTTTTTTTCCAATGCCTGGGAAGAGATTTGTCGGCATGCTGTTCCTTTTCTCTCTCAGGAATGGAGCTTACTTCATTTTGAGCGAGCGAGCCGCTACTGGCAGCAGGGAAAAAGTTTTAAATGGGATATATTGGCTCGGGCTGTTGAAGGAGATTCAATGTTGATTGGGGAAGCAAAATGGATTTCTAAAAAGCCGTCGGAAGCCTGGATCCAGAAAACGATTCCAAGCCTACATCCTCCTGATATGACAGCTGAGTATGCATTATTTATCCCGGAAAAGCCTTTGATGCTAACTCTTTCCCCAGGCACGAGAGTTGTCGATGCTGAAGAAGTGATGCGCTCTCTGAGATTCTAAATTTAGTGCACAGCAGGTGCAGCTTTTGCAGAGGAGCCTGTAACTCGTTTGCAGAAGAAAATGAGAGGAAGCATTAAAAGAAATAGCCATGCAGCCGCCCAAGCAAGGTCGTTACTTGAGAGCATGAAGGCTTGCTGTTCGACTTGTTTATCCAAAATCCCGCTTACAACCGCTTTGGTAAACTTTGGGTGATAATTCTCCAGCTTTTCGTAAAAATCCAACGCAATTGGACGATAGGGCGTGAGAGCTTCTGCTAATCGAGCATGGTGAAAAATTTCTAAGCGGGTCCATAGTTCAATGGCGAGGGAAGTCCCAAAACCGCTGCCGATCAAAATTCTAATAAAGTGAAATAGTCCTGAAGCGCTCGGAAGTTTTTCGGTTGGAACTTCACTCAGTGCAATTTGCACAAGGGGAAGGAAAAAAATGGCGATTCCAAATCCTTGGTAAAAGCGTGCAAGCATAATGGTCCATAAATCGACTTCGGTGGTGAAGTGGGCTTGAAAGAAGAAACTGAGGGAGAAAAAAATAAAGCTGAGGGCTGTGATTACTCTCAAGTCAAAGCGTCCCATGTATTTTCCTACAAGTGTCGAGATGCATAGAGAAACGATTCCTACGGGAGCAACCGCTACGCCTGCCCAGTAAGGGGTGTAGTTTTGTTCCGTTTGCAGCCAGAGAGGAACGGTGACTGTGCTAGTAAAGTAGAGTAAAAATCCGATGGTAATGGCGATCGTTCCGATAGAGAAATTGCGTAGCTTGAAGAACGAAAAATTGACAATTGGATATTTTTGAAAGGAGTTCCAGATTCCAAAATAGATCAAAGAGGCGCTGGATACGATCGTCAATGTGAGGATGACGTTTGACTCAAACCAATCGAGGTCCTTTCCTTTATCTAACATAATCTGCATGCACGCCACTCCCACGGATAAGAGAAAGAGCCCTACCCAATCGATTGGATCTCGAACAATTTTACTTTCCTGACCTTTCAAGAGATACCATGTGACAACGGCCGAAAAAATGCCGATCGGGACATTGATATAGAATATCCAAGGCCAGGAGTACTCTTGAGTCAAGTATCCTCCGATAATGGGTCCCATGACAGGCGCTACAATGACAATCATGGACCAAAACCCCAAGGCTGATCCTTGCTTTTCTGGAGGATTGCTTGCCATGAGGATGCTTTGCGAGAGCGGAATGAGCGAGCCTGCAACCGCTCCTTGCAAAACGCGAAAAATGACAAGCATGGTCAAGCTATGAGAGAATCCGCAGAAAAATGAGGTGAGGGCGAATAGCAAAACAGACCATACAAATAGGCGGATTCGTCCAAAGTAGTCTGCTAGCCAGCCGGTTAAGGGAAGGACAACCGCATTACTTGCTGCAAATGAGGTAATGACCCATGTTCCTTCGTCGGCACTTACACTGAGATTGCCGGCGATATAGGGAATGGCAACGTTAGCAATGGAAGAGTCCAAAATTTGAATAAATGTTCCCAGTCCTAAAGCAAAGTTGAGTAGGAGTAGGCGACTTCCTTGATAATAGGTGGTCATTGCGCTAAAGGATATAAGTTTGCCATGACGATCTCGTTCATGATTTGTTCGACTTCTTCTAAGTGGATATTGTACACCTCTGTTTGGGCCACTGCTTTTGAGGGAGAAGTTTGTGTAAGCATGGGTAAATTCTGCTCTGTAATATCAACGTCTACTTCAGCACTGATCCCCAATCGGATCGGATATTTCTTCACCACTTCAGGGTCGAGACTGATTCTGACGGGCAGTCTTTGTACAATCTTGATCCAGTTTCCGGTTGCGTTTTGAGGAGGAATTAAGGAAAACACACTCCCGGAACCAGAGGCAATCCCAAGGACTTTGCCTTGATATTTCACGTCAGATCCATACAGGTCAAACCAAACAGTTGCGGGTTGTCCGACTCGCATTTGACTGAGTTGTGTTTCTTTAAAGTTGGCATCTACCCAGACATAATCTGTTGGAATAATGGCCATGAGATCTGTTGTAGGCGTTGCCGATTGGCCTACGTTGACAGAGCGCTGTGCGACATATCCCGTTGCTGGGGCGTAGAGATCGCAATGCTTTAAGTGATAGTAGGCATCTTTTACTGCGGCTCTCTTAACTTCTAGAAGAGGGTGTGTCTCTAAAGAAGTCGTTCCTAGCATGTCTTGAGAGGTTTTTAATTGGTATTCAGCTTTCTTCAGTTCGTTTTCCGCAATGGTGAGCTCATCTCGAGAGTGAATGAAGTCTTCATTGGAGATTGCCTTAGAGTCGACGAGCTGTAATCGATTTTGGTAGTCAAAACGCGCTTTGGATAGGGATGTTTTTCTGATCTCTACGGCTGCTTGATTTACGAGAAGATCGTCATAAAACTGCTTCACTTGGATTGCTTGGGCAGCCAGTTCAGCAAGGGCTTTTTCATATAAAGCTTGGTAGTACGTGGAATCGAGCCGGGCCAACAGCTGTCCTTCCACCACTAGATCCGTATCATCTGCATAGAAGGCAATCACAGAGCCTGTAATGGCAGGGTTGACATTGACCATACTTCCATTGGCATAGGCATCATCTGTGGAGACGTGATACTGCAAGTAAAATAGCCAAAGTAACAACCATCCTAGAGCTAGAACTGCGAGTAGCAGGGTAAAAAACCACAGCATCCGTGAGCGGCGATGGTTTGCATGAGGAGATTCAGAAAGAGCTTGAGTTGTCTGCGGCTCTTCTGGACGAGGTTGCGTTGTATTTGGAGCGACTGTCATGGGCTACCCTCACAATTGTCATATCCACCGCCAAGGGCTTGGATTAATTCTAAAATAGCCTGAATTGTGTTACCTAAAGCAAGAAGTTCTTGGTCTTGCGCAAGCAGTTTATTTCCTTCGCTGGTTAATTCATCTAAACGATTGCTTAAACTGTGCGCGGTACGCAGATGTGTCAGCCGATATATTTCGCTCTGGTAGTCTAGCTTTAGCTCAAATTCTTTCAGCCGCTGCCATCTGTTGCGAAGAATGGCGATCGCATCCAAAACCTCTTTGGCTGCATTGAGGACAAGTCTATTATATTCCAAAATGGCTAGATCGTAGTTGATTTCGCTGCTATGCAGATTAGCCGCCAGGCGGCCTCCATCAAAAATGGGGAGTGAAACAGCAGGGTCTACATTAAAATAACGGCTTGGCCATTTGAAGAGCTCAGCAAAATGAATGGTTTGAAACCCAAAAAATGCAGTCAAATTAAAGTCGGGATAAAAACCTGCTTTCGCAACTTCGATCTGCCATCCAGCGGACTCAATAACCCATAACTGAGCGACAATATCGGATCTTTGGGAGAGAAGATTCAAGGGCAGATCTTGAGGAAGGGGAACTTTTGGCAGAGCGTGCTGGGTCACATCCACAGATTGAATGGCTTCATCAAAACTACCAGCCATGTAGGCCATCAACTGATATTTCTGCACAGCAGTATCTCCTTGAATTTGAAGAAGAAGATCTCGTGCATCCACCAGATTAGACTCTGCAACCTGCAAAGACAAGGCATTATCGATCTGGGCGGCCACACGTTTTTGGATGAGGTCAAAATATGTGGAGCGATTATGAATCAATGCCTGTGCAATTTCTTGACGGTGATAATCAATTTGCAATGCGTAATACACTTTCGCCAGCGCAATTCCCAATTGCAGACGTGCAAATGCTTCCTCGGCAATATTTGCTTGGACTTGGCCGAGGGCTGCTCGCAAAGTATTGCGGTTTTTGTTCCAGAAGTCGAACGTATAACGCAAGTTCAGCTCAGTTTCATACAGTGTGAAATAGGCGGGAATTCCCCCTGTTCCGCCAGGAGTAGCAGGAACAGCAATCACGGGTGTTCCCGATCCCGTGGGACCTGAGGAAAACGGAATGACTCCGGTTTTACTGAGCTTTTGCCGTGACAGATCAGCTCCAAGGCTGACATAAGGATAGAGAGAAGATTCAACGCTGGCTGCATGGTAAGTAGCCGCTAGAATTTCTGTTTGCACGGATTGCAAGGTAGGATTTCGAGAAAACGCCTTTTGAATGAACTCAGTGAGCTGAGAATCCTGAAACAAGAGCCACCATTCGGGAGAAAGTAGCTTGGTGTCTTCGAAAAGGGGGTCGGCATGGGCATCTTGGATGGCAGTTTCAATGGTTTCGGCGGGTACATCTATGGGAATCACATGGCTAGCAGAAGAGCATCCGGAGCAAATTAAGAGGATAAGGAAACAGAGATAGAGGGTAGACATAAAAATTTTTTCACTTTTACCTGGAATATCAATCTTATTTATTTAATGGTCAAGGCTATTTCTTTGAAAAGACCCATGTTGACTAAGGTTGCCTTTCTGACCGATTACCTATGACGTTGTAGCTCTCCCTATCTGCCAATAATTAACAAAACTGTTAGTTATTCCCAGAAATGATTCCCATCTGTTAAAAAGTAAGATATAGGTAGTCCTAAACATATGAAATCTCTCGTGGAGCCGCATTGTTATCAGCAATTAAATCTTTGATCAGGAGTGCGAGTAGAGGCACTGTTGTTTTTAATGATCCCTATTTGCAATTTGGTTGCGAACATCATTGGATGGGTGAGTGATTATGGACGAAGAATTGCATCCCAGCGTTGTATCTAAAAAGAAATTTTTAAAGCGCTTATCGATGAACATCATATTTGGGGTACTGGCCATTGCGAGTGCGCTTTATCTTGGCATGTGGGGGTATAGCCACTTTGAGAAAATGTCCCCGATAGATGCCTATGTGAATGCAGCCATGATCCTCTCGGGAATGGGTCCAGTGAGTGAATTAAAAACCGATGCAGGAAAGATTTTTGCAGGCAGTTATGCTCTTTTCAGCGGTATTATTTTTCTAGTTATCATGGCGATCATCTTGACTCCTATTATTCACCGAATCACTCATAAACTGCATATGGAAGAGCCTAAGTGAAGGCGGTAGTCCTAAGCAAGTTAGGACTACCTTGAAGACAGGTTCTGAGATCATGTGCCGACAGCTAGCAAAATAAACATATAAGCGATTGTTCCAAAAAGGAAGGCGCCTAGGCTATTGGGATTTTCCTCCGGAAGTTCATGGCGTGTGACATTCATAATGACGCCTCCGCCTATAAACGCGCTCATGAGAGCGACTGCGGTTTCAGAAAGCTCTGTCCATGTCCCCACGACCCAGCCTAAAAAAAGGCTTATAATTAAAACCCATTTGCCAAAAAAGCGATAATCGTCCCCATGCGCCTCACTTAAAGAATAATCGTTCATAAAGTAATGCAAGGCCATCGCAACGGTAAAAAGAATTAAAGGCTGTACTTCAGGGTTATCTTTATCAACCACTGCGTATCCGACAAGAAAATTAAAAAACGTATAAGAACCTAACGAGAGCCAGAAAAAAAGAGAGCGGTTGTTAATGAATTTTTCCGAACGATCCACAGTGAAAAATAACAGAAAGCCTAATAGAGCCATCACATAGACGTGTCGCTCAAAATAAGGAAAGATTTCCCACAGCCTTTTTGTGACAAGAACATCCCCTTTTGATAGCTTGGGTAATAAATCGACAAACACATAAGCAATGGCAATGCCGCCACCAATAGAGAGAAGCCGGCTTCGGCTCTTGAGAGCCAAGAGAGAGCTTTTTTCTGCCCAGAGATGGATAAGTGCGAAGATAATCACAACGATTAAAGCCGCTGTGGAATGGGTCATAAGAGAGTTTCCTTAATTGGGCACCAAGGTGTTTTGAGAGGCGGTGATCTCCCACTTCTTGTCTGAATGGATGAATACGTGAGTAAAGATACCTTCACGAATCTCCCCTGGTTTACTCATATCAGAACGAGGACTCCGGTAATTAGAGATTTTCCAGCGAACGAGTGCAATGACTAATCCAGGTTGAACTTCACGGAGCTGCAAGTTTTGTATTTCAAGGAGAGAATCTTTTAAGAATGTTTGCACAATTTGTATATGCCTCTTCTCGATCTCAGTCTTTCCTGAAAAATGCATTCCAAAGATATTGACGAAGTCTGCATCCTCAGTAAAACCATTTGCAAATCCTTTTCCTCCTTGCTGGTTCCAAGAGTCTGTATAACCTTTAATGACCTCTTCAATCGCCCACTGATCAACAGGCTCTAAAGAAGAAATAAAAGAGGAAGAGAAGACGAGGAATGGAGTAAGTAACAAACAGATTTTAAAAAAACAGTGCATGGACCTAGCTCCTGCTAAAAAAAGAAATTAAATCAAAATAGCGGTTCTGTAGCAAGCAGAATCGGGTTTCGATAAGTCGGATGTAGTGAGTCATAACGTCCAGTTGTAAATTAAGCTTGAAAGTTGTCCTTCATCTTCAAAAATCTGAAAGATGTCGTCAATGGAAGGCATCGTAGCGTTGTTGACGACAACGATGTAGGCAAAAAGATGGCCATTTTTTCCCTCTATATAACCTGCGTAGGCTTGTGTAATTAAAAAAAACTTCCCAGTCGCCAAATTAAAAGCCACTCCTGTGCCAGGTTTTGCGCGGACTTTTCCTTTTGCTTGAGTCTGTTTTGCAAAATCCTCTAATGATCCATCGACACCGAGAATGGGCAGTGCATTAAAGAAGTGTTGAAATTTTTCAGGTGTTTGTTTTTGAATATACTCCAGAAGTTGAATTTCTGCTTGTGGAGTCAAGCGATTCTCGTTTCCCCCAGCCCCATCCAGAAATACAAAGGCATTTGGAGAAATTTTTACTTCCTGAATGACAAAATCACCGATCATCCGCATTCCGTCATTAAAAGTTTTTTTTCCCTGGTGTGAAGCCAGAAGAAGGGGGATTAAATCCGCTCCTAAATTATGGCTGACCTTTAGGATTAGCTTTACATATTCTGATAGAGGGGGAGAGGTCAGGAGAGCCACCTGCTGAAGGTCTTTGTACGAATTCAAAGTCCGATTTTGATTCGAAGGTGTTGTAGGCAAGTTGACTTTCACTCCATGCTGTTGGAGCGCTTGAATAAGAGCTGCTCGCGCAAAGGAGTTGGGATCCTTAATTGAGAAAGTACGGATTAGATCATGTTGATTCATCGGAATGGTGCCTTGTAGAAGAATGCGATGACCTAACTCATCGGCGCTTATATCGATTGCTAAGGAGCCTTCTTGAGCGACTGTTTTTATTTGATTGTCGATGGTGTAGCCTGGCACTTTTGGACGCCATGTCACGTGAGCTTGCTGATCGATTGCAGTGGGATTGATCACAATGTCGATTAAGTTTTCATTGATCATAATGGGAGTCAGGATCATGCCTCGTTTTTCGATGGTTTCAAAAAGGCGATCATCGACAATCACGTCTCCATTTACTTCTAAAATCCCTTTCTGAGAGATTTGTCTCGCCAACTCATTGACTCCGTTTAAAGGATCTTCTTCAGTCAAGACTACTCCAGGGACTTCGTTTGCAATGATATGGTCCATCTTTGTAAAGGAGATCTCATCTGTCCCTGATGTTCTGCCTCCTAGCGTGAGGTCTCCCTGAGCAACTAAAATTAAATCTCCTTGAAGTTGGCCATTTTCAATTGTCCCTGTGAAAAAAACAGGGGTCTTAAAACGATAGTCATCTCCAAAGGCATGCAAGAGAGCTGCTGTTGAAAACAGTTTTGTCGTAGAGGCTGGTGAAAATAATTTCTCAGAATTTAAATCAAAAATAACATTGCCATTTTTCAAATCCTTCACATATACGCCCCAGATGGCGTGGTCATATTTTGTTTGGTGTATCACCTTCTGCATCTCCTCTGGCAATGCTTTTTCAGCAGCTGCGGTGAGCAAAAATGGGAATAGGATCGCCATAGAAAAATAAAATGGAGGGTATTTCATCACTTGAACCTTTTTTTGGGGAGATATGCGCAATGTACTCATTACCTAAAAAATCATTTTTTTGATATACCATAAAGAAGTGGTTTTAATGGAGACCGTGGAAAGATGAGAGTATTAATTACATTTTTTATTTTCTGTGCATTTCTTTTTTACACCAATCTTGCTGTAGGAGCCGATCAGATGAAACGTGTGCATTGGAAATTAAACACAAGTAATTTGGGTAAATTTGAGGAATTCAAATCCTTGTTCTCTAGATTTGGAGATACGCTTGAAGCTTCCCACGTTGATTTAAGAGAAATTGATGCCGATCCGATTACAGTTGTTGCTCATAAAGCAAGCCAGCTTGGAGAAAATATCATTGTAGAAGATACATCTCTTGAAGTTGAGGGGGCTTCTGTTGGGGTGAATATTCGTTGGCTATTAGAACATTTATCTGAATATGCAGGGCGTAAAGCTGAGTGGACGGTATTACTAGCTGTGCATCAAGGGAAGCAGATTATGATTTACAGGGGAGTGGTATCGGGAAAAATCGTTCCTTCTCGAGGAGCAGCGGGATTTGGGTTTGATCCTGCTTTTTTACCAAATGGGGCCACAGAAACCTTGGCGGAATCTAAACCAGATGCCTTCAACGCAAGGGCGAAAGCTGTAGAAGCCTTAATAAAAGGAGAGGTGTGGATGACACATCCTGTCATTGAAAATTGGGAAGGTCCTTGGCAAAGAAATGAGCATTAAAAGCTTGAATCTGTCTATTTCTTAGATTTAAGTATTGCGATTGTTGCCACTGCGAACACTATGATGGCGACTGGGAGAGCGAGGGAATGCTGTTTGGCTGCTTTTTCTTTCTTAGGTTCAATCGACTGAATAAAGCGGTTCAATCCAAGATATTGATCTAAGGTATGAATAAGATGAGAGCGTTGATAACGTAAATAAAGGGTGATCTCTAGAGGCAAGGCTTTCTTACTGCTCATGCTTTTCTCTTTTGCGGAAGGGGACCAAGCCAATAAGTGCTTCGCAAGGTAACTGCCGATCACGGTACCTGTACGCCCGACTCCTGCGCTGCAATGAATGATGGGAGGACAGTCTGGATAGGCGTTTACATGTTGATGGATGCGTTCGAGCAATAAGTGTTGAAGCTCTAAGCTATTCAAACCTTTGCCATCCTTCCACCCCCTCAACCAGAAGTGATCAATGGTTCGCTCAACCCCCTCAACTGTGATATGAAGCTTAGAATGCCATAGCTCCTCATCTTTAGTAGAGAAGATCTGTTCTCTATGGATCAAGGTAATTTTCCCATGTCCCTCTAGAAACAGAGTTTCTCTCACCCTTTCAGGCCAATACCGTGTGCATTTTACTTTATGCCGCTGGAGATCGATTTCTTCAACGAGATCAGTCAACATTACAATTAAATTTGAGCGTGATTCAGCGACCATTGACCAGAAGAGAGAAATGGTGGTAGGCATGGGGGCTTGTGCAGCGATCATAGTTGGACAGGCAGGATCAATCACCGATAAATTGATGTATGAAGCACTGACGGGCCGGCCATCTTTTAATAGAAATTGGTTGTGCGCGTAGGGAAGATGTTCAGGAGATCGGTCTACTTCTTTTCTAAAAGAGCGTCTCTTTGGTTCAAGGATTTCTGTGTCGAGCATGGTAATTGCCTCGTGCTCTACTTCCAAGTGCGTTGATTTCCAAGTCGTTTGAAAAGAAGGATCAGTTTTTACTCGATGGTGAATCGCCTGTGTAATCTTGCGAATGGCTTCTTTGAGATATGAGATAAAATTATCATCTTTATTTGTTATGAGGTGAAGAATGCTATCCTTTAAATGAACATGGTTGATTTTTAAGTGGTATGATAAAAAATGAGAAACCAACTCGTAAACATTCCATTCATTCATTTGGTCCGTGTCTATCACCAAATCGTAATCTTCAAGATTGAGCTTTGAGGATGCTAATGAGGCATCTAGATCTTTTTCCGTTCCTTCATAACAGTCAGGCAATGGCTGTCGGGTCTGGAGTCTGTTTCTGAGTGTTTTTTCGGACGTGTTTAAAAAAATCGTGATTTTCCGATGTTTGAACTGTTCCTTGGCCAACAACTCTTCGATTTCCTGTAGCCGTTTTGCGTGAGCATTGGCATCGATGATCGTATGCGAATGAGTTGATAATGATTTTTTTACTAGTGCCCAGTATATTCGATTCACAGATGCGGAAAACTCTGGGGAAACTTTGACTCCTCGATTAAGCAGGCTTTGGCGTATTGCATCTGTGGAAATGATATTAGTGGCAAATATTTTTTTAATCCTGTTTATTAATGAGGATTTTCCGGACCCCTGAAATCCTCCAACCAAAAGAAGAACAGGATCCTTTTGAGCGATGACTGTAAATTTCTTTGATAGCTCATCTAGGATCTCTATTTCTAATCCTGTATTATGTGGAGAGTGGTCGGAAGGGTAGGAGCAGGAGCTCAATGGTTGTTTGGAGCAGCAGAGAAGAGAAAACATACAGATTCTCGACATGATGCTTTTGAGCATGCTTTAGAAAAAATCCCTCTGTAGATATCTATCTCGACTTTGTACAATTTTGCAATCGTCTTCGGAGAGAAGCTTCCCGCAGCTAAATGAATTTCTCGGAAGGGGTAAAAACACCCCTTCCTTCGAGATTCATTACGCTGCAGTTTGCTTCTTTCTCGAAGTCAATGGCAAAATTGTACAAAGTCGAGATCTATAACTTTGCTTAATATTTGGTTATCCGAGGATAATATAACCTATCAGAAGATAATTAGGAAATAATATGATTCAAATAGATGGCTTGTCATTAGGATACCAAGGGTTTCCTCTGTTTGCAAATACAGGGTTTCAATTGCAAGAGGGGGAAAAATGTGGATTAGTGGGTCGGAATGGTTCTGGCAAGTCTACCCTTTTTCGTCTTTTAACACGGGAAGAAACTCCCGATGCAGGCACAATTACTGTCCGCAAAAACTATGCGCTAGGGATTCTCAATCAACATATCCGTTTCAAGAAAAACTCATTACTAGACGAAGCGGCTCTTGGTTTGCGTGCGGAAGAAAAAGATTGTCTTTATAAAGCGGAAACAATCCTTTTTGGATTAGGTTTTACAAAAGAGGATCTAAATAAGCCTATCCAAGATTTTTCTGGTGGATATCAATTGCGTCTTCACCTGGCTAAGGTGCTGATTGCTGAACCTGACTGTCTCCTGCTTGACGAGCCGACCAATTATCTCGATATTGTCTCGATGCGCTGGTTCACCCGATTTTTAAAGCAGTGGAAGGGAGAATTCGTTTTGATTTCCCACGATCGAGAGTTTATGGATAGTGTGACAACTCATACGATGGGGATTCATCGCCAAAAAATTCGTAAAACAAAGGGAGGAACTGTTTTATTTTATGAGCAGTTGCTACAGGAAGAGGAGATCTATGAAAAGACGCGCCAAAGTATGGAGAAAAAGCGTGAGCAAACGCAGTTGTTTATAGATCGGTTTGGAGCAAAAGCAACTAAAGCTGCCCAGGCGCAGTCTCGGCAAAAGATGCTTGCACGGATTCCCGTGTTAGATAAGCTCAAAGAAATGAGTCACCTTGATTTTCACTTTAATGAAGCGTTCTTTCCTGGTAAAAAAATGGCGGAAGCAACTGACCTATGCTTCTCCTATGGAGCTCAGCCACTCATTGAACATCTTTCCCTATCGATTGAAAAAGGAGAGCGTATCGCGATTGTTGGGAAAAATGGTCGTGGGAAATCGACAATTCTGCGCTTATTAGCAAAAGATCTCTCCGCCCAGAAGGGGGTGCTCAAATATGGGGATAATTTGGCAATCGGGTACTTTGGCCAAACCAATATTGATCGCTTAGATCCAACACAGAGTGTAGAAGAAGCGATCAGTTCTGCGAACAGCGCATTGAATAAAACGGAAGTCAAGGCGATCTGCGGCTTAATGATGTTTAGCGGTGACCAAGCAAATAAGCTCACGTCCACACTTTCTGGAGGGGAAAAGAGCCGTGTGTTGCTAGGAAAAATCTTAGCAAAACCGTGCAATATGCTGCTTTTAGATGAGCCGACTCATCACTTAGACATGGAATCGATCGAGGCCTTGATTGATGCCCTAGAGGAATTTGCAGGGGCCATCTTGCTTGTTACCCATAGCGAGTTAATCTTACACCGACTAGCCTTCGATAAGATGATTGTTTGCCATCAAGGAAGGCAGGAGCTTTTTTTATGTGATTATCAGACTTTTGTAGAGAAAGATGGATGGCACGATAAGCAAGAGATTCTCCCTGAAAAGCCAAAGAAGGCCGTACTTGCAAACAAAGCTCCCGTAGAGACTTCTACAAAAACGATCAAAGCAGCAGAGCGTGCGATTCTTCAAAAAGAAGCGGAGATTAAACAGGCTGAACGGGAACTTCAGCAGTTGCAAGAACGGCTTATTTTGGTGATTCAAGATAAAGAAAGCTCGAAAATTAAAGAACTCTCGATCGCTACAGGGGAGAAGAATAAGCAGATCGAACAACTCTACCAAGAGTTGGAGTTGCTTTTCCAGCATCTGTGACCAGTGAGAGGCCTTGCTAGAGGAGTAAATCGAGAAGGAATGCTTGCGGACGCTCAATGACTTAAAGGAGGAATGAGTGGACTGGTCGCCTAATTTTTCACATAGATTTTTTTCAAAATCAGGATTTCACAGATTTCTTCAGAATCTCAAGAAATATCGCATGGAAATTATCGAACCACGGACTTAAATAAAGCCGTAGCCCTGATAAGTCAGCTTCAACGGGAATTCAGGCATAAAAAAACCGAACATCTTGTCATTTCTGACAAAACGTTCGGTAATGCCCAGAATAGGACTCGAACCTACACACCTTGCGGCACCAGATCCTAAGTCTGGCGTGTCTACCAATTCCACCATCTGGGCGAGATGCTCCAGCCTACCATGTCTGGCGATTTATGCCAACACTTCTGTTTTCAGCCATACAATCGAAATGCAAATGGAAGTGCTAATATTAGTAGTTTTGTCCACACTCAAAGAAATGCGAAGGAAAAAGCCTGCTGCTTTTACCTGCTGCTTTTATAAGAGAGAGGCTTGTGCAAGCCGTCAAGAAAACGCAAAAACTTTCTACAAACACCTGTACTTACACCTACAAAATCGAGTTTCTACACAAATGTGTTGCGGAAAATTCCGTTCTTGTCTATGGTCTTTACTTCAGCGCCCATTAATGGCCAGATAGCTCAGTCGGTAGAGCAGAGGACTGAAAATCCTTGTGTCGCTGGTTCGATTCCAGTTCTGGCCACATCACCGGAGACATTTTCAGAAATGGCAATGTCTTCGGCTTTTTCATTTCCTAACCCATTATTTTTCTGCAAGATAAGCGCAAGCGCCGGATTCAATGCGCTGGTTCGATAATTTCCATCTTGGCTTTAATTAATAATTGCAGTGGACGATGCCCATTCCAGGAAGTGTCATTAACATTAGCACCCGTGTTTAAGATTTTCGTCACGGATTGCATTAATTCCTCTCCTCTTTGCTTGACGAGAGCTTCTCCTAGAGAAAGCAAAGGCATTGTGAGGTTGATACGATGTTCTAGTTCGGACAAGATTCTCAGTATGTCATCAAAATTTATAGGTTCAATAAGATACATGTCGCGCATCAACTGGTAATCACGTCGCAATTCAGACAGTCTTTCAGCTTTAGGAATAAGACGAAAAGCACCGGCTTTAGCTTCAGTGTAGTTTGCCCATGAATCACGAAAGAACAGATTTTTCCATGAAATGACTCTATCTCGGAGATCATGGCGATCAATAGCTTTGGTTGCCTCAGGGTGATTGGCTAGTGCCGCGGTATCAGCGTAATGGCGGGAGAACCTGTCGCGCATTGGTTTGTCGAGCGGTCGATGATACTCTGCGTGTAGAATCGTAGCTTTTTCCCAGAAAGTTCGCTCGATCTCTAGAGCGATGACTTCACATTGCCAATCGAGAAAGGCTGTGGGGAAAACCTCAGCAATCCAAGGTCGTATTGGATAGCGTCCAGTGGGTTGCTGATCAGTTAGAGAGCCGAACTCGAGTTTTACAGAACGCTTGATGTAAGCAAGCCCTGTTGACAGCGATGATGGATAGTGAAAAAGAATTACTGGCGATTTGGTCTGAGGGTCTTTTAAAAACTCGAATCTTGCCTGCTCATTTTTTCCTAATACGTCCAATGCTGATGTTTCTAGCATCGACATAATCTGAGTGCGAACAGCGCTCTCACATGCCTCTTCCGCTTTTTTCCACCATTTGTCAGCTTGGCTCCGATTTGCAGCGGTTTCAGGAAGTCCAAGAAAAGTAGGCGACAACGAAAGATCGATATCTTCAGAAAATCGATTGATTGCGCCAAATATTTTTGATAGAGAAGTTCCCCCTTTGAATACAAGGCTTTCAGCGAACTCAGATTCGAATAGAATACTGAGTAACCAGCACACGAAGAAATCTTTCTCCATGATTACAGGAGATATATTTCTTTGAATGGCAGCTTGTTCAATATACAGGCGCCGTTCGTCAGAAGGTAGTTTTAAAAAATCAAGTTTCACTTCAAGTCTCCTCGGCTAATTCTCTGAAAATGGAATGCATCCATTCCGGTGCAAATCGAATATCCTTGAGTAGTTCTTTTCGTGCATTCAGTGGTATAGTTCGCTTTAAATGTTTAAGTCGTTCGGGGGTGACATTTTCTTCGCCTAATTCACGGAACGCTTGAACTAAAAGACCACTGAGCCGTCCTGCCATCGCCATGTTTTTGGGGGTTGTGCGTCGCAGCTGAATGGTTGTCGATCCTATTTTTACCGTTCGACTTGGCCCGTCTGTCAGAAATACAACTTTAGCAGGGACTTGTTCGGATAGTCCCAGGATATTTGCTGCATAAGCGCCCGTTGGTTGAATACGAGTGCAATCTCTGCCAACTAAGGCCTCTGCTATTTTTTCTGGAGATGGTTGAAGTGTTCCGAGCTTAGGATGTTCTTTAGGAAAATCGTATATTCCTCTTGCAAGACGGCGGATGGTTCCTTTTCGAACGAGTCGATGAAGAACAATGTCGACAGTTTGCCGACTGCCAAGGCTCAAAAAATCTGTTGGGACAAATACTGCGCCATGCCCATGGGCAGTTATTGCGTTAAGTATTTGATGATCAATGCTATTCGATTTCTTTTGATTCTTCTTCATGTAAGAAATATTGGCATGTTTTTCTTACAAATGCAAGTGGATTTTTAGGTTTTCTCTGAAAAAAAAGTGTAAGCACGTGCAACATGCTTATAATCAATATGTTACAGATCATATATGTAAGAAATATTGCTATCATTTTCTTACAAAACTAAGGGGATAGGCGGGAAAGGCTGCTTCATTCCCTTGATTAATTGATTCGATAACGGACCAAGGTGACGCCATCTTTTTTCTCGATAGGCAAAATGGAAATATGTCCGACCTCAGATGTGCTCTTAACTTGAGTGCCACCATCGGCAACGCTGCCTACTCCTTTCAGAGTTAAAAGTCTTAAAGGCTTGTTTGTTGGCAAACCTGGCTGGAGATAAATGGTTTCACGCTCGAGTTCTTGATGATCAACGAGACGAAATGAGAAAGGCAGATCTTGATCAACGAGTTCATTGGCTTTTTTCTCAAGTTCCTCTTGAAAGTCTTTTTCTATTGTCCCTTGATAATAAATCACCGGTTTTTTCTCATGTTCGCCTTTAAAAGGCATCAATGGAGACGGAGAATAGCCTAGCAGGTATAGCGCAAAATCAACGACATGCCCTGCTGAGTGAAGGCGCATATTGAGATAGCGCCTATTCCAATCTAGAGTTCCTTTAACTAACGTTCCAACAGGTGGAGGTTGATCACTTTCAATGTAATGAAGAACCTTGCCTTCTTTTAGCAAAACCTGGCTTACTTTCCCTTTCCAAGTATCTGTGAAGAGAAATCCTTGATCAGTTGCTTGACCGCCGCCTCTAGGATAAAAAATGGTTTTATCCAATACGAGCAGCCACCTCTGTTGCCCATCGATCTCTTTTCCAACTTCAATAATAGTTGCTTCCATTTCTTTGAGATAAGCATTTTCGAGATAGAGAAGGGCTGTCATAGGGTCCTTTATTTTGGATGTTTAGATACCTCAGAGAGGATGGAACGTATCTCTTTGATGTCTTGTTCTGAAGTGTTCCAAGAGGAGATAAAACGAACTTCATTTTTTTCCGCATCCCAAGGATAGCAGAAAATCTTCTCTTGGATAAGTGGAATCCATGATGCAGGTGCAGTGAAGAAAATCTGATTAGTTTCGACTGGATAGCTCAAAGAAAGACCAGGTGTGGACTTGATGATAGAGGCAATCTCTTGCGCTTTTTGATTTGCTTGAGTAGCTAGTGTATGCCATAAATCATTCTTAAAGAATGGAATATATTGGGCAGACAAATAGCGCATCTTTGAAAGTAATTGCAGCAATTGCTTTTGTAAGTGATCACTACCGTCTTGCAAATGTTGATTAAAAATCACCAGAGATTCTGCTCCCATCAATCCATTTTTAGTTCCGCCAAGAGATAGGATATCGGCCTGGGCGGCTTCTGTAATTTCATGTAGTGATGCATTTAAGCTAACTGCTGCGTTATACAGGCGGCTTCCATCAATGTGAAGCAGGAGATTCTCTTGTTTGCATAGCTTCGCGAGAGTTCTTAGTTCATCAAGAGTATAAACTGTGCCTACCTCTGTAGGTTGAGTGATCGATAAAACACGGGGAGATGTGGAGTGTTTTCCAAAGGCTCTTTCTTTTTTTAGCTTTTTTACTATCTCTGTCGGTGTAATTTTACCTTCTTTATTTGGTACTATTAGAAGTTTGCATCCTACCAGAGCCTCAGCAGCACCGGACTCCTGATATTGAATATGAGCAATATCCGTACAGATGACCGACTCATAAGCTTTGGAGCAAAGTCTAAGGGCGAAGATATTCGCGCCCGTACCGGTAGGGACAATAAAGACTTTGCATTTGCTTTTGAACGCCTTTTGAATTAGATTCCCTGCTTCTTCAGTCCAGGCATCTGAACCATAAGAAGGGGCGGAGCCTTCATTTGCCTCTATGACGGCTTTGATGATAAGAGGGTGCGCTGGGGTCCAGTTATCGCTAGCAAGGCAAATTTTCTTCTGTGTCATCAGGAATCTCTTTTGAAAAATAAAGGCACAGCATACACAATCGAAGGTGGAAATTCAAGAGGAAGTGACTGCTTTAGAAGTCTTAATAGGGAATAGGCGTATGAAAAATAGAACATTTCAGAATGTAATTAGATTCTTGTTAATGGAAAGAACAATAAAAAGTTATGGAAAATTAGTTAATAAAAAATTCCAACTATTAGATACCATTTCAGGAAGAACAGATTGGTGCGATTTTGTCGGTGAGAATGAATGGGGTGAGTGTACAAATGTAATTCAAAACGATGAAGAAGCGAAATATCTTTTTCAAAATCTATTTAACATAAAAGACTTTCAAGAATTTGAAAAAATGTACGGCATTAAAATAGCGCCCAATTCTATTCCGTTCTCCCAAGGAGGAGATTGGAGAGAGTACCGTGTCGATACCAAGAGCAGGCTTCGAGCTGGGATAGAAAAGAAGCTGACAATGATATATCCTTATCAAATGAATACTTTTTTAGAAAAAGGAACTTTGATCGTTGAGATATTAGATCCTTCATTTTGCGGATTTAAAAAAGATATAGAGATTTCAAGTTCTTATTTAAACAAATTGTCGATTGATATCGACCCACTTTTTCAGAAAAGCAGTTTTAGCTCTATTTTATTGGTTGATGCCTTGAACCCATTTGATCAAGATGTGGAAAATTCAACATATAAGCTAAAAGAAATTCCTTAATGCTTCAACGATCGCCCACCTGAGAAGGGCTGGTTCTATTATGTAATAGGGAGTGATTGAGCAAGGGCTTTCTTTATCAAGAAGCTCTTTTCGCTGCTAAACCACTCTTCTCCCACTGGTTTGTGAGGTAAGGTTTCACTTTAATAAGAGGTTCTAGCTCATAGAGAAGCTTCATTCCGTCGATGAATTGGTTCGAGAACGCTCCGGCTCCGGCCACTCTTGAGGGAAAGGGCTTTTTGTCCTTTCCTTCTTTTTTCTTTTGCCGAAGAAAACGGAATTCCAACGGAGTTGGTAATTTATCTTAATCACCCAAACGGGTGCTTCAAATTTTTTTTATATACCAGTTTGAAGTGTCTATTCCGGACATATTCCGGATTTTACATGAGCACTCCCTTTTAAACAGCTAATTCTCAAGAGAGAAGATGGTACCGTCCTCAGGACTATTCATCTTCCTCGCAGGTTAAAAGGAGTCAAAATGGGTCATAGTTGTCAATTTTTTTGCTGAAAAACTTGACAATTGTGTGAGGAAGTTGATGGTATTCTCTTACAAATCAAGTTGAGATGACGTATAGCTTTAATAGATTTGAGGGTGCCAATGATCGGGAGGGTCAGATGAAGAAGTAGAGGATGTCTTTAAATGACAGTTTATGGTAAATTCATTCCTTTTTCTGATAGGGATTTTTGTTATGTCTTTTTTTACACAGGCTATCTCAAGAGGATGTCGTGGGGCTTCCGGTATGGGCTTATTACCATATATGGGAAGGAACTTGGGAGTGTATTCCAGAGCTAGCCGATCTTTTGCCACTACCTCATCTGAGATACTTCCCTATTCCCCTGTGTACAATCAAAGAATGGCTTATTCCACTTTTCGTGCTCACCCCAATGTAGGAGGATCAACTATGCACAAAACCAGATACATTGGATTAACTCTCCTGCTAGGGCTTTCTTTAGGAGTTGGCTCCTATGTATATCCAAGAGAGGAAACTTCCTCTAAAGCAGCAGAGCAGCTGCAACCAGTGACTTCTTCTCCAGTGAAAGGAATTGATTGGGTGCATCTTTGTACAAGTCAATACCCAGAAATTCTCTGGCTTGCGGATGAAAATGTACGCAAAACGGAGGAAGGAAGAGCCAGTTTACAAGGCGCCTATTCTGAACAGTTATTTGGAAAAAAATTCATAGAATTCGATCGCACCATCATGACTCTTCATTGTCTAGGACTTATTCTTGATGGAAGTGAGCAAGCTTATCAAGAATTCACAAAAGCACAGCCCAAGGATGCCAAGCTTTCCAGAAAAAACTTCAATAAACTACATGCGCAGGGAGCTTCTCTGCTGCGATCCATGCCTCAGATGTCTGAGTTGGAAGTGATTCAAGCAATGGAAGCCTCTCTTGTTTTGGGAGACATAGGAAAAAGTGAAAAAGCGAGAGAAATATTTAAGCGCTATGGTGCAAAAGCTCCCGATCACGATGATTTCCATGAAGAAGTGATGCAAATTCTTCAAAAGCATCCCGAACTCTGCCCTACATTTAACCGACTTTCTCCAGCAGGAAAACAACTCCTCAGTCAAACAGCCAACTTGGCTCATTACGGACATGTCACTCACATTGAGGGTGGCTCGAGCATGTTTTCGAAGTTAAAACAGAGCAATCTGCCAAGTAGCTCTCCAGCTTCTTTTTCATTTGATTTTTTTGTCCATACTTGTGACGTGGCAGGAGCTTTAGGTCATGTAGATAATCAATCCTCTTTGGTCTATACAGAATCCTCCCATCTTGCAATGCAAGGAGTTCTTGAATCTTGTAAGGTTCTCGCAACTCCTCATAAAACGGAAATCGATGCATATAACGTATATCTAGCCATTAGAGCGGGCTGGCTTGGCTTAAATGCCGATGATCGAACAGATCGTGCATTAACAAGAATGGGAGCAATGCTTCGACTATTCACCCCAGAAGAGGGAGCTGTTTTGAAGAAAGCGGTCTCAAAACTACCATGTGATGTGCTAACAAAAATTATTGAGCAATTGGATATTCGAAAGGGAGAAGAATTAGCGCGAACGCCTACGTACATGCCTGCTGTGTTGGTAAATTTGGCAAATAATCCTACCTTAGGCTCTTCAAAGGAGGAGAGGATTTCACAGGCAGTGATCCTGGGGCTTCCCTTTATTGCACGGGTGCTTGAAACGCACAAACAGCACTTAGCTTCATTAGAAGCTGATTCTACTATCCCTCTAAATTTCAATAAAGCTGCAGGAGTTGCAAAGACAAATCCTTCTGCATTAAGCGGAGCGTACACAATTGATTCTGAAGGAAACGTATGTGTTATACCCTAAAGCTTCTTGCTTGTTTCATTTTCGTTTTAGTGGGAGGAACTTCTTTGATACATGCTAATCCTTTGCATACCAGATTCCAAGCTATCATTTTTGATTGTGACGGTGTCTTGGTGGATACAGAATATCTGAAGTTTTTGGCATGGAAAGAGGCTTTAGAGACTCAGGAAGTATCTTTCTCCATTGAGGAATACATGCCTCTTGTGGGCCATAGCTCGAAAAACATTCTTCAAATGATCCGAGACTCTAAAAACATCGATATTTCGGAAGAAGTTATTGAAGTCAAGAATGGGAAATATAAACACCTGCAAAAGCAGGGAGTACGTCCTATTCCAGAAATGGTAAGTTTTGCTCTTCGCTTAGTTGAATCTAAGCAGCAATTGGGTATCCGATTGGCTCTTGCTTCTTCAGCGCCAAAAGAAGAAATTCTAGTCAACCTCAAGCAAATTGGACTTGAAAATGCTTTTGATCTCATTATTTCCGGATCAGATGACTTGAGAGAATACACAGATGCAGAAGGCACAAACAAGCCAAAGCCGTATATTTATATTGAATCGGCGAAACGATTGGGGATATCTCCAGAATTTTGCCTTGTTTTGGAGGATACAAAGGCAGGAGTAGATGCCGCAGCAAGTGCAGGAATGGTCGCTATTGCGGTTCCAAATCAATTCACCCTAACTCATGATTTCTCCAATGCTCATCAGATTATTTCCTCTTATGAGGATTTTTCTTCTTTTGATGTTTTAACAAGACTGAATGGGAAGCGGTAGATACTTTACACAATCGTTCTTACTCCTCCTCCTGAGTAAGCGGTAATACGTAGAGGTTTCACAGGCACTATATAGCCATTATCAACCTCATTATATCCTCAATGCAAATGGCACATCTTCTCCTCATATCACTGTGGTTCAGTTTGACTGTGAATCTCTGGGCCATGCTCAAGCCTCTTGAACGGTTTTTAAACGTCGGGAGTGACTATGCCCAAAAATCGAATTTCTCCGTCCTGCTGGCCAGTATCGGCCACATTTTTTAGATATTTGTTGGTTTTTAGTCTGGAAATATCCATCTCACAGCTGTATCAATAGTCGAAATGAATATTCTGCTGCTCCATAATTGTTTCGAACCCCCTGGGAAGAGAGGTCCTAATTAAACTGTTGCTAATCATTAGATTCTTCAATAAAATAGGGTTTCCTATCCACGCTATTTGGAGGGCGAATGAAACATCCTTACTCATTTCAAGAATTATTTGTGATGCAGCTCCGAGACCTACGCTGCGCTGAAGGGCAGATTGCTCCGTTCTTTCCTACCATGATCGACCTAATTTCTTCTGGAGAATTGCGAGAAGAGCTCTCTAATTATTGCGAACTTGTGAAGCACTCTGTGGAAACCTTAGAGCAAATTCTACAGGAGATCCCTTTGCCTTCGGAAGTAGAAGAGGGAGAGATGCAGTGTACAGTTATGACTGAGATTCTTGCTGAAATTGCACTGGTCATGCATCACGGGGGAAATTCTGCCGTCAAAGATGCAGGATTGATTGCCTTAGTTCAAAGGGCGATGCATCTTAAGATTGCCATGTATGGGACAACTCGTACCTATGCAAGGCATTTAAATTGGGATAAAGCAATGAATTTCTGTCAGCGAGCATTAAACGAAGAAGTGGAATCGGACGCTCGGCTTACACGTATTGCGGAAGGGGGAATTTTCACAACAGGAATCAATCAAGAAGCGGTTAAGAACCCATCGCGCTAAAAATTTAGATAGATTCAAGGGTTTAAATCGGGAGGTAAAAGGTATGACTTGTATTAATGGTGCGCCTAGAGTGATCGGATATTTGAATGATCAGCGTCAGCTAGATAGCAACACAGCTTTACATGTGCTAGGGTATTTTCCTGGCATTAGTTTTGTGAGCGGAATTGCGAGGACTATTTGGGCGGGATGCCTGTTGGGAGAGCATAAAGCGCAGGGGTGCTCTTCAAATTTTCCTTGTGAAACCTCTTGGCGAAATGTAGGTCAGATATTTCGCGGGTTAATGGAAATAGCGGGAGCGGGACTGTTGTTTTTATTAGCTGACCTTATTTGCTTGGTCTATCAAGCGTGTACTCCTAGAACGATTATGTTGGGGTGAATTTATTCCAGTAGTTGAGTATAGCGTAGTTAATGTCGCTAAGCCGATTTCCAACCAAAGGGAAGGATAGCCTCGAGAGTCTGTGTGCGATGCCGTAACATCATCAAGCGATCAAATCCAACGGCGACTCCACAACTGTCGGGCAATCCTTTTTCTAAAGCCTTTAGGAAGTTTTCATCGATGGGCAGAGGCTGTTTACTCATTTGAGTGCGGAGGATGTTGGCTTCTAAAAGGCGCTTCCGCTGCTCGGCCGCGTGAGTGAGCTCATGGTAGCCATTGGCTAATTCCACGCCTTTGTAGTACACTTCAAACCGTTCTGCAACCTCTTCATCTCCTAACAAGCGTTTTTGGGCTAAAGCTGCTTGCGTTGCTGGATAGTGATAAAGAACGCATAGGCCTTCTTTGCCTAAGTGTGGTTCCACTAAATTTCCTAGAATTAGATTTAAGAGGTCATCTTTATCGTTAGAGATTTCTGTACTCAGTTGGGCAAACTCTTTCTGTACAAGGCATGCATGGAGCTCTTCCATAGAGGCGGTGAGATAATCAATTTGGGCATGCTGTTTGAGTGCATCTCTATAGGAAATTTTTTCTGCAGAGAGCTCTCCTAAGAAAAGGCGAATGAAGTCTAGAGTCTCTTCAATCAGGTTAGGGAACTCCATTCCCACGCGGTACCATTCAGCCATCATAAATTCAGGATTATGCCAAGAACCGCATTCTCCATCTCGAAATACATGGGAGAGTTGAAAGATATCCCCGATGCCTTCGCTGAGGAGCCTTTTCATTCCATATTCTGGGGACGAGTGCAGAAAACGTGTTCCGGTATAAGGGGAGGTGGTGATCAGATCGATGTGAGCGTCTACAGAGGCGGAAGCGCTTAAAAGAGGACAGTCTACTTCCAAGATGTTCCGATCGGCAAAGAAAGCGCGCGAACGGGCAAGCATCGCCGCACGGTCGCGCAAAATGTGAAGGCGAGAGCTTTTCAATGAAGCTACCGGCTGTTCAACTGGAGACGCGAGAAACATAATCTCCAGTCCGTGTATCTATTCGGACAATTTCATCTTGTTCAATAAAAATAGGAACTTGCGTGCGAGCGCCTGTTTCAAGAATAGCAGGTTTCAGTACGCGTCCAGATGCGGTATCTCCGCGCGCTCCTGGAGCGGTTTCTATAATTTTTAGCTCCATGAATGTAGGAGGTTCTACAGATACAGGAGCGCCGTTATAGAAAATGACATCATAAAGAAGGTCTTCCTTTAACCAGTCGGCAGAACTTCCTAGGTGCTCTACCGGGATTTTATGCTGTTCATATGTGGAGTCATGCATAAAAATAACGCCATCCTGCTCTTTGTAGAGCATGCGCATCTGTGTATCCACGACATCTGCCTGGTCGAAACGCTCTCCTGATTTGAATGTACGCTCGATCACGCGCCCAGTAAGAAGATGTTTGAGCTTGATCCGATTAAATGATTGGCCTTTACCTGGTTTTACGAATTCGTTGGAGATGACAGTATATGGCTGTCCCTCTACTTCTATGCGTATTCCTCCCCTGATTTCAGTCGTGCTCACTTGTGCCATGATCATCTCTTGGTTGCATGTATGATTTTTTGTAGACAGAACGGCTCAAGCATACCTATAATCCCATCCTTTGACAAGAGAAAAAATAATAACAAAGGGGTAGTGATGAAATCACGTGAAAAAACAAAAGAGGCATACGCAAAATTGTGCGAAAGAATTCCTGGAGGGGTTAACTCTCCCGTGCGTGCGTGCAAAGAAGTGATGCAGATGCCCTTGGTGGCGGCGCGTGCTGTCGGCGACTTATTGATAGATCTTGATGGACATGAGTATATCGACTATTGCGGTTCTTGGGGGGCTCTCATTCATGGCCACGCTTTTCCAAGCGTTGTGGCAGCGGCACAGCAAAGTATCGCTCACGGCTCCTCTTTTGGAGTCACAACTCAAGGAGAAGGGGAATTGGCACGGGTGATTATGGAGCAGATGCCTGCTTTAGAGCGGATTCGCTTTGTGTCTTCTGGGACAGAAGCGACCATGAGCGCTGTCCGTTTGGCTCGAGGAGCAACCGACAGGAATCTTTTAATTAAGTTTTCAGGCAATTATCACGGTCATGCCGATTTTTTTCTAGTCCAAGCAGGATCAGGCGTTTTGTCGTGCCCCCATGCTTCTTCTTCGGGGATTCCTTCAGAAATCGTTACCAATACCTGGTCGCTTCCCTACAATGATGTCGAAGCATTTAGACAAGTCCTTAGTCAGGAAGGGGTGCAAAAACGGTTGGCTGCCGTCATTGTGGAACCGATTGCAGGAAATATTGGGGTGGTTCCTGGAAATATCGAATTTCTACGAGCGCTCAGGGAAGAGACTTCCCGTGTAGGCGCTTTATTAATC
>FTIX01000001.1_pt1 | contig 26435 bp, 21 predicted proteins | sample 1658561 | NCBI WGS metagenome assembly FTIX01 (sample SAMEA3914836, study PRJEB12502) | metagenome | biome: forest; material: soil | place: Canada | collected 2011-07-03 | depth 0.3 m | reverse complement strand
GGTCACAGGTTCGAGTCCTGTTCGGGGAGCCAGTAACCATAAGGGTTTGTAGAAAAATAAAAATAAATTTTAAAATTCGTGTCGAACATGTGTCGAAGAATAAAATAACCCTTCCCCAGGGGCATGGAGCCAGTGATCACCTCAAGGAATTTTAAAATAACAGAGGCAAGAAAATATAAAACCATCATAGCTGCCATGTCTGCCTCACTGGCACTCATCTACCTCGACCAAACCGGGGTTGCTCTCACGTTAAATCAAATTCAACACGAACTCGCTATATCCAACAGCTCGATCAACTGGATTGTTAATGCCTATCTGCTAGCACTAGCCGTCCTTATTCTTTTGTGCGGACGGTTGGGCGATATCTTTGGACATAAAAAAGTATTTCTTGCCGGAATGGGTCTATTCCTGTTTTCATCGCTTCTATGCGGTATTGCCCAAAGTGGCACATTTCTAATTTTTAGCCGCGCCCTTCAAGGGGTAGGCGGAGCCTTAGTTATCCCTAACAACATGGTGCTCATTGCCAAAAATGTGAAACCAGAAGTCAGGGGCAAAGCTATAGGGACTTGTATATCGTTTGCATCGGTATTTTTAGCTTTCGGCCCTACTATCGGCGGCTTAATTACCAACTATCTGGACTGGCGGTATTTCTACTTTATCAATATCCCCGTTTCTTTAATAAGTATCTTCCTTGCTTCTATTGCCATAAAAGAAGAAAACAGCTTGCTTGCTATAAATAGCAAAATAGACTGGCCAGGGTTTATTCTGTTTGGTATCGGCATAGGAATCCTGGTAGTTGCTCTAATGCAAGTTGCTACAATGACTATGGGCACAATAATTTTTATTGCCGCCATAGTGGCTGCATTAATTTGCTTATTAATATTTGCCTATGTCGAATTAAAATTGACTCACCCGCTGGTTCAGCTGCGATTATTTAGTAGCAAATCTTTTTGCGGCGGTAATTTAATTCTATTCTGTTTACAGATTTGCCATGTGTCATCGGCTGTTTTCTGGGTGATCTTTCTTCAAAAGGTAATGGGATACTCAGCCGCTAAGGCAGGGCTCTACATTCTACCCGTGACCATACCGGTCATCGTCATGGCTAAACTAAGCGGCAAAATGCTAGATAAACATGGCCCTTTACTCCCTGTAGCCCTGGGCCTGTTAATTTCTGTAACCGGTGTTTTCTGGGTGGCAGCAGCTGCCTCCACCCATAACTATCTTTTACTCTTTCCTGGCTTCCTTTTATATGGGATCGGCGCACCTTTAGTAATCCCAGCTACAGTCACTTTTATCATTTCGTCGGTTTCCGCCGACAAACATGGGATGGCTTCTGGACTCGCCAACACGATGAGACAAATCGGCGGCACCATAGGCTTATCTATCATTGGAGCCATTATCACTTCTCTTTCTAGCGCCAAAATTGGCCTAACCTATACCGAAGCTTTTCAAGTGGGTATGTATATCGCTGGTAGCTTCATTGCTATCGCCTTTCTGGCTGCTCTAATCGTATTTAGGAAGGCATCCACAAACCTGCACGTTAATCCTTTACCTATCAAATCGGAGAATATTGAATAAATTAATAGCGCCAAATTCAGACAATACGTAGAATCTACTTATTTACAGGCAAGAGTAATTCAGTACAATTTATTACAAAAATTAACAAAGGAAGCCCCATGGATTAACCAAATTTGAGGGAATTTTTATGGAAAAAACTTATTTTGACTTAATTGCTGATGAAATCCTGGAGGTAATGCTCTCTATACCTCTCCTACATGAAATTGCTGATCTAAACCATAAGCAATTAGTCCTGTTCACTACTCAGTTTTATCAATTTGTTAAAAACTTTCCGCGATACCTTGGCGCGCTCATCTGGAAGTTCCCGGATGAAAATATACGCTTCGCTTTAGCCAATAATTTAGTAGATGAAGTTGGTGGCTTTGCGCATCTAGAAAAAATGGATCGAACAGCAACGCATCCCGCCTTATTCAGAAGATTCGCTTTGACATTAAACATTACCGAAGAGCAAATGAATAATGCCCAGCCTCGACCCTATACCCAAAAAATGCTGGATACATTGGACAATCTTTTCATTCACTCCCATTACATAAAAGCAATTGGCGGCTTAGCTCCCGGCATGGAGAGTATTTTCAACACCTGGATTGATTTAGTATTACAAGGCTTGCGAAAAACCCAAAGATATTCTGAAAAAGAGTTGTTATTTTTTAGCTTGCATACCATCGTGGACGAAGAACACAGTGAAATTATAAAAGTAAATTTGCTAGATTATTTGTCCGACGAGGAAAACAAAAAATTCTTAAAGGAAGGAGCCTATACCACCGTCAATGCACAAAAAGAATTTTTCTTAAATCTAACCGAAGAGATCAAAACATTAACGCATCATCCCGATCTCGCCATCCACTGCTAAAAAGAGGGACTCAAAATAGCCCAACCCCTATGGAAACTCAGATATGGAGATCAAAAAAGCTGTTATTAGCCATCTATTGTTTTTATTAGGAATTTTCTATATTTCTATCCAATTTCATGCAATGGATGTACTGCATGTTATTTTTCTTAACCAAAATTTATTAACAAGCAGCGCAATTACTCACTTGTCTATACTATCCCTTTTCGGTGACATGAGTTTTTTGTTTGTTGCCGGATTTTTAATCGACAAATACTCTGCGGAAAAGGTCTTATTGCTAGCATTAGGCTCCCTAATTTTATTAATAGTTCAATTCGCCATTATTAAAGATGTTAGTTTGATGTATTTTAACAGACTGCTTACTGGCGTATGTATTTCAGCAATTTTTCTTTCTTGTATCAAGTTAGCCTCCATACGACTTAAAAAAATCACCCTAAGCTTATTCTTTGGCACTTTAGGAATAGCAACCATGTCGGGCGGGGCGGTGGTCCATTATCCATTTTTAGTTTTATCGGAAAAGATTGGCTGGAGAGGAGCGACATTTGTAGATGGGGTATTAGGTTTTATCATTTTATTATTATTTATAACCTACTTTTTAAAGTTTACTGCCAAAAACTATCCTGAAAGCAATCCTGAATTTCGCCATTATCGTTCCTCTCCAAAGAATGCTTATCTTGATTTAAAAATCTGGAAATACGCCTGCTACGCAAGTTTAATCAATACACCGATTCTCATATTAGGCGCTTTATGGGGCAGTTTATATTTTAAAAACATATACAATCTTAGTGACAAATCCGCGTCTTTTATAACCTCCCTGATTTACCTAGGAAATATTTTCGGTGCACTGATATTAAGCTGGCTATCCAGCAAATACATTAGAGATGAGAAATTATTATTTGCCAGTTCAATATTAGGGAGCATGGTTTTAATATTAATCAATTTTGGAAATACCCTCCCCATTTATTTCTTAGCTGCCTTAACTTTTAGCCTGGGGTTTACAAGTGGCTGTCAAAGCGTAGTTTACAACGCCATCGCCTTAGAATCTAAAGAAAAAATCATGGCAACAAATTTTAGCATCCTATCTTTCACAACGCTATTGGCTGGCTTACTGGGGCAAACTATTTTTCAGCATGTTATTGCTTATATTAGCCAATATAGCCCGATCATTAATAAATTTAAAATTGCTGGAATTTTAATTATTGCAAGCTATGTCATCTCCGGGTGGATTTCTCTACGCATCACCTCTGAAAATAAAAAATATTCAATTGTAGGAAACTCCATGAATTAACCTAGCAGGTCTAGTCAGAACGGAATCTGAAAAATGAACTATTTTCCTGAACGTGAGCTTTCTAATCTCAAAAAACATCCGGTCTTCGATTTATCTATGGATTTAAATACCATTTGTCAGCCTTTATTCAGCACAACGGATATAACCTATTTTACGCACTCTATTCACTTTAAAGATGGAGCAATCTCCACGTTGACTACCTGCCCAGCATGGACAGAGCATTTTTTTAAGGAAAAATATTATAATGGGCTATATGTGGTGCAGAACAATATCAGCTCCAAGACCCGATACATGCTTTGGAGCGTTTTACCACCCTCACAAGCTTTAAATGATTCTAGCCAATATTTTGACATAGATAACGGCATAACCATACTAGAATTCGAAAAAGAATGTTGCCACTGCTATCTGTTTGCCACCAGGAGAGATAATATACAAATAGCGAATTTTTATTTAAATAATTTGGATGTTTTAGAACGATTCATCCTGTACTACAAAGATAGAGCAAAAAAAATAATTGAACTTGCCATAAAAAATAAAATAGTGACAGTCAATAATTTAAATTTAGATGATAGAAATCTTGTTCATCACAAAATCACTGATGAGCAGAAAAAAGTGTATCTAGAAAAAACACCTATACAGAATTATTACGTGTCTCTGGACAACAAAACTATCGCACTTTCAAGAAGAGAAATGGATTGCATTAAGCTAATTGCGCAAGGAAAATCATCGACAGAAACTGCAGCATTATTATCTATATCCTTCAGAACAGTAGAGAAACATATTGAAAATGTTAAACTTAAGTTAGATTGTCATAAGAAATCAGAGCTTATCAGTAAAATAACAAATTTTAAAATATACACCTAGGATCAAAGTGCCATCTATTTGAGTACTAAATGTCTAACGTGCCCACAATCATTTTTAAATCTTTAACTTTATTTGCTAAATAGGTCATGTTTTTTAGAGCCTGATTAACTTGTTCAATACCAAGCTCTTTTTCTTCAGCTTCCATGTTAAAGCTACGGCGAATATTGTAAACCATCCAACTAATTCCATTTCCAGGTATGCCATAAAAATTGTCATTTAGGGTGGCTAGATCAATCGTGCCTCCCGCTTTTTTGTAAGCAGCTATTATTGCTTTAAATAGCCCTACATTTAATGCGCCACTAGTAGCACCACTCCAATCTAAAGCTGCGATTAATAATTCATAAGTTGGATTTAAAGCTCTTACTGATTCCCAGTCTATTAAAATGGGATTGTCATTTTCATCCCACAGCACATTTTTTTGGTCTAAATCAGCATGACTAATTACTGAAATATCCGTAAAAGAATGAATCGCCTGCTGATATTCATTATTCCATTTAACAAGCAGAGACGAAGATTGCTGTAATTTATTTGCAAATGGTAAAGACATTTCTACGCTATTTTCTATTAATGTCATTATCTCTTCATTAGAATGAATATCATATTTTGGACTTTCAATTTCAGGAACATGCAAATTCAGAAGATGCATTTTTGCCAGCAATGTTCCTATTTTTACAGCCTGAAGTGTGCTGACAGCATTTCTATCTAAAATTATAGCTTCAACCCAGGGATAAATAAGAAAAGTATCATTCTCCAAATCAACAAGGAATTTTCCATCTTTTTCTATACCTGAGATTGCGGGTATTCCACGAATCGAAAATTGGCGAGCTACTCTTTCAGAAATTTCATATGATTTTCTAACTTCCAAGGTTAATTTAATATTTTTTGACAACTGTTTGATTGCATATGATCCCCTTTCTGTATCAACACGCCACATCATGTGCAAAAGCCCACCATGAAGTTTTATGGGCAGTGATACCGGCTTTCCTAATTCCAAAGAAGTGCAAATTGCGTGGAGTTGCTTACTATTCATAAAAGAAATTTAAGGCTAATTTTGTCAATTGTTCTGGCTCTTCAATATGAAACATATGACCTACACCCTGCCCAATAATTTCCCACTGGGCACGAGGTATGCTTTCATGCAAAAATTTCATATACCGTATTGGTACCAACAAATCTTCATCACCAGCGACAATTAGACACTCTTTATTTATTCCAGATAATTTGGCTGATAAATCATAGTTAAACACTACATTAAGCTGGGCGCTAAAACCGGCCATAGTTTGAGGGTAAGGATTAGTTAATAGCATTTTTTGAATTTGCGCTGTTTTGTCTGTATCAGAAAGAAATTTAGAACCAAAAAGCCAAGGTAAAACCGATAGAAAAACATAATCAAGATTAAAATTATTCTCATAGGAATATTTTAAACCTTCCATCTGTAATCTGGCAGTGATTGGTAAAGATGCAGGCCCACCGGCAAGCACAGCCTTTTTAACGCGTTGAGGTTGATCAAGGCACATCTGCATCGTTAATACAGCACCCAAAGAGCTACCAATAAAATTAGCCTGTTGGATATCTAAATGATCTAACAATAGTGCAATATCCGCACACATGTCCTGTAGCAAATAATCACTTTCAGGAATAAATGAACGTCCTACGCCAGGATTATCAAATACCAATACACGATAATGTTTAGCCAGATCATCTAGCATAAAAGACCAGGTACTATGATCAGCAGTGAATCCACTGATAAGGACTAAATCATCCCCAGCACCATGTTGTTCATAGTAAAAATTCTTATTGTCTATTTTTGATAATGGCATGATTAATATCCTGCATCCCCATAAACAAGGATCTTTGTTCTAGGCTGGGTCCGATGCTTAAACAAACATTAAACCAGTTGCATTCATGACAGGTAGGACAGATAATATGCGCACCGGGTGGGTGCGCTAACACCCAGACCGGCACGACTACCACAAACAACCTGACTAAGAGGTTCTTATGGCAACTGCAGTTTACACCAACGCGCGTCTGCGCAAAATTCCTTTTTTCACTCTGTTCAATCTTTTACAGACATGGCTATGCTCTGGGATCCCCCAGATTTGGCACCCCTACATCCTGAAACAACCCTCCCGCCTTAAGACGTGGTGGCGGTGGGATGCTGGGTTTTTGTCTGTGCTTGAGCTTGTAGTGCGAGAGGAGGCGGTGAGCTGAGGGAGGGGGATTGATCGGCGGGGCGAGACTGTGCCCCATACGCCTCGCCATTGGTCTTACCCCTTAGTTCACCTGCCTCTGGCTGCTCGACAGCCAAGGGAGATGCGCATGGACGATAAATTACACGAGATTATCATTGGCATTCAGCCACTAGTTGATGCCATTGCCCATCATAAGCTCTTTGGAGCCATTACCTCCATTGCCCGATTACGGCGGTTTACGGAGATCCATGTTTACGCCGTTTGGGATTTTATCTGCCTGCTGAAAGCCCTGCAGCGCAAACTCACGAGCCAACATCTGTTATGGTCACCGCCTGTCAACCCATTGGGTTGTTACTTGGTCAATACCTTAGTAGCAGAAGAAGAAAGCGACTGTATCGAAAATAACCATTACCTAAGCCATTTTGAATTATATCTAGAAGCCATGCGGCAATGTGGCGCGGACACCAGCGGCATCCGCCAATTTATCGCCAGCATTTACCCAGAGCAATCGCTTATCTCTTTGCTGGCTACCAATAATCTGCCAAAACCCGCCCAGCGATTTATCCAAGATACCTTTGAAATCATAGAAAAAGAATCTCACGCCATCGCCGCGTCCCTCGCTTTTGCGCGCGAGCAAATTACCTCCAACATGTTCACCCGATTGCTAAACACAATTGAGTCACCCAAGGATCCAAGCTGTTCACTGCATTTATTTAAAGTTTACCTGCAACGTCATATTGAACTAGACAGTAGCCAACATAGTCAGCAGTCACAACGCCTGGTAGCCACCCTTTGCGGTTCAGATAAATGCAAATGGGATGAGGTACTGGAAGCAGCTTGGTTTTCTCTCCATAGCCGATTGCAATTATTGGATGGAATTTATTACCAAGTAATGGAGATATAAACGGAATGAATACTTTCAGCTCTCAGGAAAAACAAATTTTGATAGAAACCGTATTTGAACACATTCCTCAACTCATCTTCTGGAAAAACAGCCGCTCGGTTTATTTGGGTTGCAATAATAAATACGCAGAATTTCTAGGTTTAAATAGCCCGAAAGAGTTAATTGGCAAAACAGACTATGACTTGGGCTGGCTAGCCGATGGGGATACGGCGGAAAAATTTCGCATCGGCGATCGAAAAACTTTGGCAGGTCAACATATCACCAATGAAGAAGAATGGTTATCGGTAAAACATGGTAAAAAAATTCTCGCGCTGGTTAACAAAGTACCATTACATAACCTAAAAGGTCGAGTGATTGGTGTACTTGGCGTGGCGACAGATATCACGGAAAAGAAAAGCCTGGAAGAACAAATGGCCAAGGCAGAACATCAACTCCAAGGCATGGCCTTGGTAGGTGCCAGCATTGCCCATGAAATGCGCACACCCTTGGCAACTCTAAGAAATACGGCAAAAGGTGTTAAAAAATTACTGCCCGCTTTATTAGCAGGTTATCGTAAAGCAGCAGAATATCGGCTCAATATTCCACACATTCCCAATTCAGTGATAAACCTATTAGAACAGTCGGTCTCAGGAATCATGAGGAAGGTAGACGAAGCCAATCAAGTCATCGACATGTTATTAGTCAATATCAGCAGCCTGCGTCAGGAAAAATTGCCAGACCCAAAACCTTGTTCCGCCAGGCACTGTATTAATTACGCTTTATCTCATTATTCCCTCTCCCGAGATGTACCAAAGATTATCTGGGAAAACAAGGCTGATTTTATATTTTACGGAAAAGAAATGTTGCTGGTACATGTCCTATTTAATATACTGAAAAACGCCATCTATTTTATTCGCAAGGCAGGTAAAGGCCAGATCCACATCTGGATTGAGTCCACCACACAGGAAAATACCATCCATTTTAAAGATACCGGTATGGGAATCCACCCAGAAAATATAGCTAAAATCTTTGAACCATTTTTTACAGCAGGCACCAACAAAGGCACAGGTGTCGGTTTAGCTTTTTGTCGTATGACCATGCAGGCTTTGGGTGGAGGCATCCGCTGTGAGTCGCAATGGCAAGAGTACACAGAATTTACTTTAACATTTCCAGGAACCCCACTTAAGGACATGCCATGAACTCAATTCCAGCTTTATATCACCCAACTACATTAGTCTTAGTGGATGACGACCTTGAGTATCTCGCAACATTCTCATTGACTCTATCTGATCAATTTAAATGTCAGTTATTTACGGATTACCAAGACGCTGAGCAGTACCTCTCCTTGCATAACACCTGGCCTGAATCGTTTAAAACTCGTTATTTGCAGATTGACTACCAAGACTTATATCGATTCTCGGTTAATATTGAAATCGCACAAATCTACCAGGAAGCATGGAATCGGCAGAGATTTACAAGAACAGCTATACTCATTGTCGATTACGATATGCCAGGAACAAATGGCCTGGAATTAGCACGACGTTTAAAATCCAAACTTCCACTAAAAATCATTCTATTGACCGGTGAAGCAGACCAGCAAACCGCCATTGATGCCTTCAATCGTGGGGAAATCGATCGGTTCTTATTAAAAAGTGTGCCAGACTGTAGCGAACGCTTAGCTCAATTCGTCCATGAGTTGCAATGGGATTTTTTTCAGGAGCTTTCTACAGCAGTATTGGAACCATTGATTTCACAAGCATCTCACCCATTGCAGGACGCCCATTTTCATTCACTATTTCACCGTATCTTGAGAGAACAAGAAATTACTGAATTCTACTTGCTTGATGAGTCAGGAAGTTTTTTACTATTGAATACAGAAGGCCAACCAACCTGGTTGCTTGTGCGTACTTTAGCAGATATGGAATTATTTTATGACATGGCGGAGATGGAAGAACCTGATGTACCAAAAGCTTTCTTAAAAGCATTGAAGCACAGGAAAAAAATTGTGTTCTTAGCCCCTCAATTAACCACAGTACCTCCCTGCGAGGAATGGTTAGTCTACGACGCCACACAGTTAGCAGATCAGGAAGTTTATTATTGCATTGTCCACGGCTGGGAAAATAGAAGCCAAATTAATGCGAAAGTCTTCAGTTATTCAGAATTTTTACAAGGAGATTAATGCTGCGCTTTATTCCATGGACAAACCGTCAATGATTTCAATTATCTTCTGACATCGCCTCAATGCTTTTCTTCAATATTAATTGCGCATTCTCTAGTGCTTCGGATTCTGCTTGATGAAGCATAGCGGCGGCTGCTATTTCATGCTCGTTATGTAAAGGTGGTATATAGCGCTGTGAATCATCAATTGAATAGTCCTCAGCTACTTGAATGGGCTCGATCATATCTTCCATTATTTTCTCCTGACTCAGTGGTAGATTTACTCTTGCGAATTTTGTACAGATTGCTGTGATACTTTGCGCCATTCCTTATCATTTTTCAAGATGTAATCAACGGACTGAATAATAAACTCTCCTGGTCGCTGAATGCCCGCCCATTGGCAATACGCTTTAATTTCAGATAACAGTGATTCATGGATAGAAACAGTTAATGTTAGTCGTTTAGATTTTTGCCGTGTAGAAATTAGAAGTGCCATGTTGTTTCTCCTGTGTAAGTTACGTTAAATTGTCATAAAAAAATTCTTTTATCCAGCCATTGGATCACATAGGATTTCGCTGTAATGGTAATCGATGTTTTCATTGGTGCTGAGTACCTTAATTCGCATTAGCCAGTCCCCATTTTCTAATTGGCGTAGTGGTTTTAGCACTTGGTATTTTTCACCAAATGATCCAAAGGTTTTGATCTGACCGAAAACATGAGTCAAATCTTCTAGGGTTATAACCATAAAGTTCTCCTACATTATGTTGTGTAAATAAAAGATATTTTCCCTTAAAACCTCATGGCATTTTCATTGCAAATTGGCATGGAAATCTCATGAGATTTAAACTGCAAAATGCTTTAAAAAATATCATAAAAAGTAAAAATAAATATCTACCGCCCGCTATTCAGATACTGGTTTCCTGAGTGCCGACCGAATCGCACCACACCTGTCGCAACGGGTGTTGCATAGTAAAAATTTCCTGATAATGAAAGACTTATGCGCGAAAATGGCCCTGCAGTAAAATAAGAAAATTTGAAAATAACTGCATCACGGTGCATCACCGAAAATTGCTCGATAAATGCCTCATTTTGATAAATAGCGCTTGCCAAAATCCTAGAATTTTTCAATGTGCATCACTTTTTGCATCACGTGATGCATTTTTTGCAGTAAAGTGATGCAGTAGGTGCATCATTTGATTTACACTATAGAAATTGAATTTTTTGCTTGTGAGGAGAAAATCATGCAGCGTGTCACCATCAGCCTCCCAGAAGACCACTTGCAAGAACTGGAGGAAAATGCCGCGACTCGCGGTATGTCTTTGGCAAAATATTTGCGCGGATTAATCGAACAGAATCACCGACTTTCAGAAGCAAAAGAGAAAAAAATTCATACTATTGACGAAGCATCTGCAACAAAATTACCCGCACAAACCGACGCTCCTTTTTTGAAATATCATTTGGAATGGGCGCTGGAATCGCGTTACTTGTTGCGCTATCTGATAGACAGTTTGGCGCAGCAATCTTCTGAGAAACGGGCTACGGTGCTGAGTACGGCAACAGAGCGAGCGCAAAAGCTGGTCGCCGAATTGTTGGAAAAAGCCTGAGTATTTTATAGTTCGGGTTCCCGGTTTTTTTCGCTAAGCTTTACAGAGTTTTGTGTTTTATTTGTATCCAAAGTTTGAGATATGATTGATGCATCCGTGGTCAACCCACTTGCTGCCAGATTCGTAGGAAGCTTATGTGCCTGCGCACTCAAGACTGATTTTAAAGTGATGTCGGAAGCGGTTTGTTCCCGGTAATTTGTGTAGGGAATCGCTTCTGTTACTGCTTTAGCAACAGCAGCACTGCCCTGTTTCAGCAAGACATCGTTATAGTCTTCCTTCACGGTTTCCGGTTTTGCCACCCATACAGTTTTATCCATGCTTTGCAGCGTTGAAGCCACCCGCTGGGTCAAGGTTTCTGTATGCGGATTATTGCCGTCGTTATCCAAACACAGCACCACATTGCGGCTGGTTTGCACAGGATCAACGCCAAAGTTAGATTTGCCCAAGGTGACGCGCACATCACCGCCGCCCAGCGCCTTATAAATACTCAACCCTGTTTCAAGACCTTCTGCCAGGTAAGTGGGGCTATTCCGCGATGGTGTTTTTTCAAGGTGAACCATGCCTTTAGAAGGGCTACCAAAGGTTTGCTTTTGAACTTTCACTGCTGCCTTTTTGCCGGTTGCTGGATCCAGAAAAATAGCCTGAATGGCTTGAACTTTTTGAGTACTATCCTTAGCAATAACCAATAGCGCAGGATTAACTTGCCCGTTAATTTTTGAATATACCCCGGGATGAAAGCGTATAGCTTCTGGAAATGACGTTAGCTGAATACCGCGGTATTCGCGTAAATAATGCTCTGCCAAAGTTCCCGCTACTGCTCGACTTTCGCGCACCAGCTGCCTGGCATAACGCAAGCTTTTTTCCTGTTGCGGTGTTGGTATGTGGTTGGAAGTCGACGGCACAGAGGATGACTTAAGGGTATCCTTGGCATGCTGCAAATATTCAGCGGATGTCCCTAATATCTGTGCGGCTTCTTGCAACACCTGCTTAAAATCCCGTTTGATATCCAGTCCGCGCTGATCGGCAATCAAGCTCAATAAATTACCCCCTTTACCCGATTGAAAGTCATGCCATAAGCCTCGTTTATCTCCCGTCAAGGTAATCACCAGGCTGCCTTTATTGCTGCCATATCGGTACTGACCACCATCCTGGCTTTTAGGTTCACCCAGCAGTCGTTCAACGACAGTTTCCGTTTCGGCAGTCAACCTCTGGTTGATACGCTTGGCGTCTAAAGGCCCTAGATTTTCTGAAGATCGTGAATTTTCCGATCTTTCAAATGGCGCAATCAATCCTTCTGGTTGGGCATCTGCCTGCCGCTCTGGCAGAATGAAAGCTTCCTCTTTAGCAGGAGTTGATTTGTTTGCTGCTAAGGATTTGTCATAAGGAAATTGCCCGAGGATTTCCAAAGCGCTGCGCTTTTCACCGGCATTGATTCGGATCTCATCCAGCAGCGCTTTTTTGTTATCCGTATAGATTGTCAGCTTTTCTACCGCCCGCGTGATGGCCACTAAAAAGGAGGGCTGATTCACCATTCTTTTAATGCGACTGTTCGCTAAAAAAACCACTTCGCGTATGGTTTTTCCTTGGGCGCTATAACCCGTGATGGCATAAGCATGATCCCAATGTTGGTAACGCAATTGCGATAGATTCAACGGCACAGAATCTCCTTGCGGGGAGCCTATTGTCTGAACAAAGACGGTTTCATTCTGTATATGCTGTACACGCGCCATCTCAGGACTGATTAATCCAAGCGTTTTATCGGTGCGCGTCCAGCGGATCAAATCCCCTGCCTGGATTTCTCGTTTCTGTCTGCGGTAGACCTCTACACCCACTGACTGGGTGGTTGAGAAATGCGGTGGCTTCCAGGTTATTTTTTTCCCATCTTCGTGCATTAACTCCAGCATATTTTCCTTTCGGTGTGTCCCTATTACCGTGTAATACTGGTCTTTTTCAATCCCTTGCCCATTCAAAGACAGGTTGAACCGCACTTGGTCTCCGATAGAATAATTACCGGCACGAGTCAATTCAGTTTCAGTCAATTTACGCGGAACCAACACTTGCGTGACTAGGCTGTCACCATATAGTTCTCCTTGCTGAACTAGCTTGTCGCGGATAATTGCATTGAGTTCGACACGCTCGTTGTTAGTTAGTGTGATAATTAAAATTTGGTTGCGTTCGCTAGGTGCCTTGTTGACATAATAGTTGCTGATAAGCGCCATACGGTCAGGCAACGTTTCCTTAGAAATCTTCGGTTCAACATCAAGCACAGGCTGATTTTTTTCTTTTCCTGGAGGTGATGGGTTAGGAATTTCGACAATGGATTTTTCCAATAGTTTAAATGCTTGCGCGAATTCCCTGTTGTATGTTGCCTGAATAGCTTCTTTTAAAGTGGGATTGTTTTGCCGAGTAATGTCGGTTAAATGAAAGGTATGAATACCCGCTTTTTGCAGCAAAGCAAACGGCTTGCCGGATTCGATGGAAGCATATTGATGGGTGTCGCCAATAGTAAATCCACGCGCATTTAACTGAATCACCGCAGATAGGAAATCGTGCAAGCCTCGGTTAGAAATCATCGAGGACTCATCTACGGCGATCACCAGGCGGTCTTGCGGTAAATCCAATTTCCCTATACGAAAATTAGTCAAAAAGCTGGCTACGGTTTGGCCGGTGAGGCCGCGTTCTTTCAATTCTTTTACGGCTTGATGGGTGGGAGCAAGGCACAATAATTCGCGATTTTCAGGGAGTATGGCTTGCACATGCGTTAAAAGAGTGGTTTTGCGAGTACCAGCAAACCCTTGAAATAACATAAAGCGGTTGGACTGTGTCATGGCGTCGCTTAAAGCCGCTGATTGCTCTGCACTCAAGGAATTGCTGGCCAGGTAATGGTTTACTGTGCCAGCGGCAACTAAATGTGGCATTTGTCCTTGTGTATCTTTGGCTAGCTCAATGATTTTCTGTTCCATTTCCAGCGCAGACCGGGTTGTCCAGTAAGTGCCATCTATGGAACAAACCCCACGTAACAACTCTCCGCCTTCTTCTGCTTGTTTTACGGCTTCTTGCACTAATTTTGGGTTCACATCGCCCAAAGCATGAAAAAGCGCTGTTTGTAATACATCTTTATGAGAAAAAGCCGCCTCTCTTTCACTCAAATGAGCTAACGCATAAGCCACTGCTTCTTTAGCGAGACCTTCCGGGGTAGCAGCTTCTTCTATCCGTGATAGCGCTTTTTGTAAGGCAGCCTCTAAGAGTTGAAGATGTTCCGCCGCCGATTGCAGGGGCTTTGGTAGTTCACTGCCCAACAACGCATCAATGGCGGTGACTTTATCGCCACTGTGCTGTAGCTGGATCAACAACTGCTCGCGGTCTTCGGTATAAATCCAAGCCTGCTGCTTGGCCTGGCCCAGAAGTTTATAAAAAGACCGTTGATGGCTTTGACGAGAATGACTGTTCTGGTAAGCGATAATGATATCGGGGTGGGCATGATATTTCTGTTGTGGGGTAAAAGCATACCCGTAATCAAAGTGCTGGGATTCTGGTTTGCGCAGATCCAGTTGTATGGACTTGTCATTATCCAGACGTAACCGCAGGTTTTTCTCATCAACATTCAAGACGGTGACGCGCTCCCCATTATGCAACCCGTGAGCTTTATTATTCTGCCGCCAAGCCAAAACATCACCTACGGCGATGGTTCGGGTTTGGACATCAAACACTGCTGTTTTACCCATAGCCACTTGATCCGGATGCCAATGGCAGAACTTCTGCTCCAGCTCCAGCTTCAGTGGATGGGTTAAAACTACGGTATTGCGTTTAACGTCAACGCTTGTTATGCGACGATAGTCTCCCCGCTTCACTCCCAGCGAACGAAAATCGGCCTCAAACCGGATCCATTGCCCATCGCTATAACATTTCGCTGATTGCTGTTCTACAGAACTTAATGTACGAGGTAGAAGCACTGAACAGCTTATCTCTGTGGTGGCAATCTCCTGCCGCTCTTGAAGTTTGGCGTGAACAGCCAGATTCATAGCATCACAAGCCGATTTACCAGGCATCAGCAGGCAAGTAGCAGATCGTTGAGCAGCTGGTAGACTCGCATATTGTTCAGCCATCAACTCCGTCCGTTGGGCAGAATCCGGAATAGAAATAATACGCTGGCCTAATTTTTCAAAAGCAGCCTGTAGCTGATTCTGCAAAGTATCGGCTACAGCCGTTTTTAATGCTTCTGGTATTTGCCGCAAATCTTCCTGCAATCGTGCCGCCGTGACACCGTGTTTGAGCATTTGCGTAAAAGGACTACCTGCTTGCCAACCCAACGTTGATTGAGCATCTCCCACTGGAATCAAACGCCCACCCAGCTTTTCCGTCAAATGAGCTAAATCCAGAAATTGCCGAGAAGAAAGCAGGTTTGCATGTTCGAGTAATAACAATGGCTTTTGTTGAAACCGACGCTCCAAGGGGGAAAGTTGATCCTGGCGATACATATAGCCAGCCACCGTCTGAAACTGACGGGTATCGAACAATGCTTTCAACCAGGAGCGTAAGTCATCGGGTGTTTTTTTCAGTTGGGCCTTCAGATCCAGATTCTGAGCTTTACTCGGTGTGAGCAAAACTGGTTGGTAGCCGCCGATTTTCGCTAAGTCGCAGAGATGTTGCAGGATATGGGTCTTGCCAGATCCTATACTGCCTGCCACAAGAGCTATTTGCTGGGAGCTACTGCCTAAAATCCGTAGAGCTTCTTTTTGCTCGGATGTTAACTCAGTAGCATGCGCTTTGAGATAGCTATTAAGTCGGTCAGAAGCAACCAGCGGTTTCTGACTGACATGAGGTTTCATCGCTGCTTGAAGCAATTCTTGCTCATAGCGCAACAAGGTGGCCGTAGTAAAATAATTATCCTGACGATTACCCTCAGCCGCAGGTAAAGGGATTAACTCTCCCGAAGTTTTAATGTCAGTAATGGCTTGAAAAACAGATTGGACAGATACTTCGGTCAAGCTATATTGCAAAGCCTGCTGCACCAAATCGCTTTCTTGTAAGACTACGCGAGTTTCCGACAAATGAGCCATTGCTTGTTGAACGGCTAGCCGAGCATTGCCCTGTTCTGCGATAGAGAAGACTGGCTGCTTTTGCAAATCGAGTGGTTGATGGGCTTGCTCTACCGTTCGCTTGGCTTCATCGAACGCTTGTAAATTAAAGAGAGACTCTTTAGCTTGCCAGCGGTTTATCAGCGTTTCACGGTCAATCTGCTGTTTAGCCTGACGGGTCTTTAACGTAGCTAAGGCAGCCTCTTTACCACCAGAGAGATTATGTTGATGCAAATAAGCTTCAATATCCTGCCGCCGTTGCGAAAAAGCGGTGATGACCTCCTGCGAGATACCGGCAATTTCAAAAAATCCCGGCTCAGTTTGTACCGGTGTGTAGCCTAACTGTTTCATCTCATAGGCCAGCTCAGCCCGAAATATCGCCCCGTAGAATTTTTTATGATGCCGAACAGCCTCTAAAAAACCATCAGGTGTACCGCCGGTCTTCTCCCCATAAGCCCGCATCTCCGACGCCAAGGATCGCCACTGACCATCCTGGCGTTGTGTCATGTTCATCACAACACAATGGGTGTGTAGCTGGGGGTCGCCTTCGCGCGATAGGTCATGTAAAAATTTAGCAACAACCAGGTTACCGGTTTTTTGATAATCAGTAATACCATTACGCGTAATGCGTGTCTTTGCTAGATCCCGTTCAATCAGCGCCAAAGCTTTATCAGTTGCCCGCTCTACTGCTCCAAAAATCCGCTCATCTCCGCCCAGCAGTGCCAGCAAAGAGACGGATTTAGGTGCGCTGAAAGTTAAATCGAATCCAGGACGATGTTTGACAATATCATCTTCAACTTTCCCCAATTGTTGACCAGTAGGTAGTTTGCCTTTGAGGAGTTGGGTGAATAACTCACTGTCTATAGTGCCAGATAAACCTAATGCTTGAGTGCCGTTTCCCCACCATTGACTATGCTCTTTACCTAATGTTTCTTTCTCAGAGTAGTAATTGTCGTGCCCAAGGAAATAATGGCTAGCTTGGCCTACGTTCTTTATGGCTTGAGTCGATAACATATAAAAAATGTCTGATTTCCTTGAAAATTTACGTGAAGAACCCATATACGAGTCTTCTAAGCATGGCAATTATCAAAAGAGCCAGCCCCGTTGACGAGTAAGGAGTTAAAAAATGGAAGCCAATAATTTCTTTGAGCCTAAAATTGAAGAATTGGCGCGGCTAGATCCCGCAGGGGCAGTTAATTGTGTTCGCGATATACTCCATGCTGAAGCAGCGATAATGGGTATCATCCCAACATGTATTGATGTCCCCTCTAATATCACGGTTTCTGACGGTGGAATCGATGCTTTAGTGGAAACAGATAAAATGGAACTAGAATCTCCGCATGGACTTATTTTTCCAGGGCACACACGGTATCAAATTAAAGCAGGGGAATTTTCATCGCAAGACAGCGATATAAATAAGTTAATTTTCAAACCATCTAGAAAGAAAAAAACAAAAAATGAAATACATGAGCGTCTGCGTTTTTGTCTAGAAAAAAAAGGAACTTTTGTAATTATTCTGACTGCTTATGATAATCCAAGCAGTAGCGAAGAAAGTTCTATAGAAAATAAGATTTTTGAAAAATTAAAGCCTTTTTTCACAAGCCTAGAAAACTCACAAATTAAAATTATAAAAGCTAATACACTTGCGAAAATTTTAGCTTCTTTTCCACAGCTATCGTTATCCTTAAAGAATCTAAAGCATGGTGTTATCCATGGGGTTGAATATATAGAGAAATGCACTGGGATGATGGGCGATACCTATATTACTCCAAAAAATAATATAGTTAATAAAATGCGTGATGCTATCGAAGCACAAGAATTTAAACATATACGTATTATAGGTGAGCCAGGCATAGGAAAAACGAGATTTATTTATGAGGTAATTAATAAAACACATTTGGCCCCTATATCATTATATTGCAAACAACCTCAAAATTTGATAAATGACCCAATAATATCTTACATTTATGAGCATTCGATAAAGGAAAAGTTAATACTTATCGTGGATGAGTGCAATGCAGAAATTCGATCTAGATTGCATGAAAAATTACAACATAGTAGCACCATACTCATTACTATATTTAATGAATTAGATTCTCAAGATGGAAATTTTCCTTATTATTTCTTTCCGATACCTGCACTGACAAAAGAACAAATTTCACAAATCCTTCTGTCATATCAAGTTCCTGCCGAGCAAGCTAATAATATTTCTAATTACTGTAGTGGTTCACCCCGAGTAGCACACGTAGTTGGATCGCACCTCAAGCTACACCCTGCAGAAGCCCTTTCAGTACAATTAACAGGAATTAGCAATATCTGGGATAGCTTTATTGCAGGAAACGAAGACAAAAAAACTGAAAGATACAGACAACGTTATTTAATCCTTATGTTCATTGCTCTATTTCGACGTTTTGGCTGGGCAGATCCTGTAAAAAACGAAGCCAAAGAAATATTTCAGTTAATCAAAGAAAAAGCTGAACCAAATTTATCTTGGAGTACTTTTGAAAATATTATTGAAGAGCTAATAAATAGAAGAGTGCTGCAAGGCTATGGAACTCTATATATTACTCCTAAGCTGCTACATATTAAATTATGGTCGGATTGGTTTGAAAAACATTCTATCAATTACCCTATAGAAGATTTATTTAAAAAATTGAAAGGTTCATTGCATCAGTGGTTTTGCGAAATGTTGCTCTATGCTAAAGAATCTTCTCAAACTGTAAAAATAGTACAAAACTTATTAGGAGCCAATGGAATATTTTATGATTTAAATAATTATCAAAAATCCAGCAACGGTAAACTTTTTTTTATTCTGGCGCAAACTGAACCTGGGTCTGCTTTGAATGCCATTATCAATTCCCTAAGAAACAAAGACCGTAAAGATTTACTCGAATTTAAAAAAGGACGTAGAGAGGTGATAAATGCTCTTGAACAAATAGCCCTATACGGATCATATTTCAAAGGAGCCGCATGTTGTTTACAAAAACTAGCAGAGGCAGAAAATGAAAGCTGGAGCAACAACGCAACAGGTATTTTTATTGGCTTGTTTTCTTTTGGCATAGGAAATTCAGCCCCTACAGAATTAACCCCACTTGAAAGGTTGCCTATATTTAAAAACCTTTTAGAATCTAAGAGTGATGAATCCCAAAAACTTGCTTGCTCAGTATTTGAACATATTTTTCAAGCTCATCAACTCGTGCATGATATACGCATGCCAATAATTTTGAATCAAAAATTTCCTAACGGATGGACGCCAAAAACTTATGAAGAAATTTACAATTCTCATCGAGAATATTTGAGTATTTTTTGGCAATCAAGATGTATTAGTACTGCTATAATTCGCAATATAAAAACAGATGCTATCCTGAAAAACTTACGCTCCTTTTTATTGATGCCACACTTGAATAATCTGATCTTTGATATCCTAAAAAAAATATCTGATGAAGACAACGAAGGGAAATTAAAGGTATTGCAATCTGTAACCCCGGTTTTGCATTATCAATTAGAAAATTCGAAAGACGACTTCTTTGCTTCACTGAGAAAATTTTATGAAGATTTAATAGGAGACTCCATTGAGTCAAAACTCAATCGTTATATACGAATGAATATTTTTGAAGATAGGCTAAAGGACGAAGGAGAGGAAAAAAGTAAAGCAGACATTGAAATAAAAAATTTAGCAAGCCAACTATATAATTCACAAAGAGAATTTAAAAATGAGCTAAAATGGCTGGTTACAGATGAGGCAAAGAATGGTCATATGCTCGGTTATGAGCTTGGATTGTTAGATAATGATTTATTGCTATGGAACAATATTTTCAGTTCTTGGATTGAGGCTGGCAATGAATGTTCTACATTTTTTATCAGTGGTTATTTGAGAGGTATATACTCATACTCAAAATCTTTGTGGAATTCGTTAATTGATCAAATTGCGGTAAGTTCTCATAAGAAACATATAGTCACCATAATTTACAGCTCTGGAATGACTAATGAAGCTGCTCTTCTTATATTAAGCATGGCAAAAAAAGCAGAGTTTAATCTTTTATCTCTGCGACAATTTATTTACGGCGGAGTGGTTAACAGTATTCCTAAAAATATTTTAATTGAATTATTGAGAATTCTAATCAATAAAAACTCAAAAGACTTCGCCTGGACTGCCCTTGAACTTTTCCATTCATCAGTGGTTTACCAAAATATTGGACTATCTGATCCGGATATATTAGATATTTGTGTGTCTATTCTAATGCATGAATGTTTTTTTCAATCCCAGACAAAAAACATAGATACCATGATAGATTTTTACTGGGGAGAAACTGCTTTATACTTGTTTAAACACAAGCCTAATTTAGCCCTAAAAGTCTCTGAAAAATGTCTAATAAATTTTGACAATAAAGGCAATATTACAGATGGTATAATTTGTAAAAGTTTTGAATTTTTGCAAGAAATTATTCACCACAACCCGAATGAATTATGGGATATAATAAATCCTTTAATAGTTCCCCCCTTGAGTATGCGTGGATATAAAATTTTGAAGTGGCTTAGAGGAAATAATATAGATATCAAAAAAGAAAGCCAGCCTCCATTTATTAAAATACCTCACGAAATTATTATATCTTGGATAGACGATAGAGAAGATCGTGCTTCTCTTATCGCAAATTATTTTCCAATTGAAATGGATTCAGTTGATAATTTTTCTTCTTCTTTTCAGCATAAGATATTAGAAAAATACGGGCACTTCCTTAACGTTATCAAATCGTTGAGTGCCAATTTTTATACAGAATCTTGGTGGGGAAACCGTAGCTCTCATTATCAAAAAAAATTAGATACCCTTGAAGCTTTCAATAATAATGAAACCAATCCTAATGTGAAAAATTGGCTAAATAATGAAATACAGAGTTTAAAAAATCAAATAGACATGGCGAAAATAACTGAGGAAAGAGATGGTTTTTAAATTCTAATAAAAGTTGTTTTTAAATTTCAATTATTAAAATGGTTCATTAAACTATATGACTAGTGTAGAGAAAATTTTACAAGTTAAGAGAAAGCATCACTATGTGTGGGGAGAATACCTTAAACCATGGTCGAAAAATAATCAGATAGCTTACCTAACTTCAAAGGGGAAAATTGCCTCTGACAGCATAAAAGGTCTCGTATGGGAGAAAGATTTTTATAAAATTAACAAACTAAAAAATAACGATCTACCCATTTTAGAGAAGTGGTTAAATATTCTTGACCCAAAAAGATACTATCAGAAATTTATAATGGATATCTTAAAAATCCAATACATACAATCCGAAATTCATGACCAAGGAAAAATAACTGAAGAAACTAAAAACCTATTTGCTGCCACTAATCAGAATCTTATGGAAAATATTTATGCCTCTACTGAAAAAAGATTTAGACAAATTCGTGACTCTTTGCTCAAGGAAGAATTAATTACCTTGCAAGATCCTGAAAAAATGATATTTTTTATGATTTTTATCGGCACGCAATTATTTAGGACAAGAAAAATTCGAGACACCGTAATAAAAAATCTTCCTTTAAAAACAGATGCAGGCATAACTTGCGCCAATAACGTATTAAAGGAATCATGGTGGCTCATTAGTTATCTTTTCGGCGCGAACTTAGGGAAAAATCTATACTTGGACAGAAATGATGATGTACATTCCTTACTGATTAATAACACCAGAACTTCTTTCATAACATCCGATCAACCAGTAATTAATGTTAATGAGTGCGTAAGTAATTTGAATACATCATCGCCCATAGAACACCTAAATCTTTACTTCCCAATATCGCCAAAAATTGCTTATATGATTAGTAGTTCAAAAAAACGTACTCTCGAGAAAGTTGAAATAACAGAAAATTATGCAAATCAACTAAATATTAAAATGGCCGAAAAATCTTATATACATATATTTGCAGATAATAAAGAGCTTCTGAAAAAATATTTAAATTTCACCAAAAAATAATCTTCAAAATATGGCAAAACAAGTCATAGCTCGGTATATTTTTATATTTATTTTGTAACGATCTGACATGGGAAACTTCGATTTTTTAATCTATTAATTGAACAATCTTTCCAGGCGGCTTTCCGCACTGTCTTCTTTCACTTTCGATTCCATGGACGACAATGAGGTTATTTTAGATAAAGTCTTAGCATTCGGTAACATAGGTGTATGTTTATCAAATATCTGCTCCACTTCGCTGAGCAACTTATCAGGTTTAATATCGCGGAGTAGAAAAGAGGTCTGTTTGATAGGTCGCTCGATATACGGCATGTTCAATTGTACGATAGGATAGCCACCCGAAAGACGTACATAACAGCATAAATCAGGCAGCCTCATAATTTCAGAGGGCGGTATCACAGGTTTTTCGCGCTCTACTTTTTGCAACGATACCCCATCGCGCATAGCGTTTGCTCCATAGGATATGCCTTCTCGAGTTTCTTCTAAAGTAGTCTCGCCAAGGTTTTTAGCCGACCATTGCGCAATATCGGGATCTGGGATACGAAATAAAAATCGTGTATTCAATAAAGAGGAAACCTCCCGTCCCCCTTCGTGGCCATAGGTTTTGGCAAGTTGTGCAATACTTTGGATACCAATAACAAAACATGCACCGAATTTTCGTGCTTCAGCCAGAGCCGAGGTTAAATAAGGCAATTGCTGAAGACTACTCAACTCATCCAGAATCACCCAAATGCGCCGCTTGCTATTTTCTGGCAAACTTAAGATGGCATTCACAGAAATGTCGAGCCAAGCTGTGATTAATGGCTTTAATGACTCATGTTTGTCGCCCAAAGAGCTGATAAATAACCACTGTGAAGCAGCATCATCTTGCAACCATTGACGGATGGAGAAAGGGTTTTCTCCGTCCTTGAGATAACACAAGCTTTTGAGGTAAGTAGCTAACACAGATTTAATAGATATAGCCGTTTTTTCTGTTTTTTCCGAAATTAGACTTTCAGCTTCAGTACCTTGTAATAAAGACTGCAACTCACCGATTTCTGCTGTGAGCAAATTACGTAAAAGTGGCAATATGCTGGGATTGGAATCACTGCGCATCCGATATGCGGCCGCCGCGAAAATAGTTCGTGCCGCGTTAATCCAGAAGGGATCCTGAGCGTTAGGCGTCATCGGAATCAAAGCGGCAGCCAGATTTTCAAAATCAGTTTTATCTCGGCACTCATGCCATAGGTTCCAAGAAACACCTCGCTCATCCAGGGGATTCATTAAGCTATCCCTATCGGGCTGATAAAATTGGCTTACCAAGCTGCAGCTTTTGTCATAAACAATTGCTCGCTCGCCTCGTGCCCGGATTTGATCCAGCAGGGATTTAATCACGGTGGATTTACCCGATCCGGTCGTACCATGAACCATGAAATGCTGTAGTTCTGATAAGTGAGGTAATGGGAGCTTCTCCTTGCCTATGATCAAACCGGAAACCACTTGGTTCTGTTGGATTAGCTTTCTGACCTCTGCAACACTGCCTAAATAGTCTCCTTTAATCGATTTACGTTGACTATAAGAATCACCGTGCCGTTGTAACCATACCAAGATCATGATAACCAAGAGTATATAGCCAGAAAAACCCACCCAAAGACTGTGTTGTAGTGCGGTTTGTAATGTTCCCAATGCTTGCTTGATGAATGGCGCAGAGACAATCTGGCTGGAGTAGACCGTCATAGTCTGTCCATCGGGTAACATAAATTTTTGCCGGTAATGCTGACCATTGAAAAAAAGATTAAGTTCAGCATAAAACCATTGTTTGCCAATATGACGTGCAACTGTATCCGTGCTATGCATAAACCAGATGATGCCTATTAACAAACCAATGGGACTTAGCCATAACAATACCTTACCCAACACTTGTCCAATCATGCGCAGGTTATGCAAAAAAACCTGTCCACCACGAGTAGTGTATTTAATAAGATATTTCATCATAAACATTTGTCTTGCATCACCAAGAATTCAGTAAAAACTAAATTCCAGTCGATTGCTAAAAATGAAGATGGAATGAACATCAGAACCCATCAATAGTTCGTGAATTGCAATAAGATGCATGCAAGCAGACCCGATAACCAATTGATTTTCAATTTTGGTATTTCATTTAAATTAAGGAGAACTAGGCGACCACATATTGGCTACCTTTTTTAGGTAATCTGCCATTAACCTGATATTACTATCAGCGCTGACACGCCGATGATAAAGATACATTCTGATTGCTACCGGCTGTTCATTTTTTAATTCTATTTCGATCAACTCGCCGCGCCTAATCTCCTCTTTGATAAGAAGATCCATACCCCACATTAACCCCATACCCGCCAATGCTGCACACAGAACGTTATATCCTGAAGTAGAAGCATAATTGCCGGAGACATAAACTTTTTTATTTTTAGTCAACATCCATTCATTATTGGGTGAAACATGTTTGGCGATTAAACAATTGTGGTTTTGCAAATCTGCCACTGTTTTGGGAAGGCCATATTTTTTTATATAACTGGGTGCAGCATAGATACGGCGGTGAATGGTAACTAAATGTTCTTTAACCAGCTGACTGTCTTTCATGTCTATTTCAGTAATGACCAAATCTGCTAAGCCGTTTAATAAATCCGTTGGTGCATTTTCTTCTGTAGTTTGCAATTGTATTTTCGGAAAACGATCGAGAAATTCGTGAAATTGCCTGATAAAAAATCGAGAATAAAAAACGCCGGGTATGCCAACAATCAGTTTGCCATGCGGTTGTATCTCAACTGAGTTAACTGCAGTTTTAGCATCTTTAATATCCATGAGTATTTTCTTTACGTGAAGCAGATAAACTTCACCTGCTTCTGTCAGTTCTATATGCCGGGTTGTTCTATGAAGTAATTTTTTTCCAAGCAGACTTTCCAAGTGCTTGATTTGACCCGTGAGGGTAGAAGTAGAAATGTGTGAATGCCGTGCTGCTTGACTGAAGCCTTTATGCTCAGCAACCGCTTTGAAGCCCTGCATGCAAGAAAAAAGGTCTAAAGACATTTTGTTGCTCCTGGTGCAATTATTTCAAAATTTAGAATAGTCTATTATAAGTTATAATATTGTCAAGAATATTTGAAATGATATCATAGGTGAAATCATGTAATGAAGAGAGGTGAAATATGAGCGAATTATCTGAAGATAAAGAGAGAACAACCCCATTGCTAAATAAAACTGAAAAGCCCAGAAATGGAAGATCTGATGGAAAATTATACTACTCAGTAGCAGCAACTCAGTCTGTGAGCACCCAACATCCATTGGATATTTTAAGCACAATGCCACCAGAGGTCGTACAAACCATTGCTAAGCAACTGTACAACCAGGAGGGAGAGGATAATAAAATAGTCCCCTCAAAAGATGTTGCTAAGCTTAAAGCAACATCCAGACATTTTTATGGGGAAACTCCAAGTGTTCCGTGTTTACCCAACACAAAAAAATATGCAGCAAAATCAATACGGTTGTTTACCTGCGAATTGGGGTTTGAGCTTTTGGATTTTGACAAGAGACCTGACTACAGACACCCCGATGACGTTAATAAAGCCCATGATTGTTGTATTGCTACCTTCATATGCGCCTGTTGTCTGCCTGTGTCCACTTCTGCCGGTATTGTCGGCAGCCTGATTGGTTGTATAATGGATACCAGAAATGCAATCAGTTCTGCACGCATTAAAAGCAATAGACCGCAAGAATCGGAGCATGGCTATCTTTCTGTACCATTGTCAGATTCGAAACCACCATCCAACCAATCGATGAAATAGTCTTAATGACTTCAAAACTGTATAAACTCGATACAAAACCACCCCATATTCTTGGGTTGACAGTGCTCTGCGCTTTTGCGGCAATGGGTGCCATTTTAATGACGCCAGCGCTACCATCCATAGCGCACTATTTTAATATTAGTATGGGATTGGCGCAGTTAACGGTAACGAGTTTTTT
>FTIX01000024.1_pt2 | contig 26496 bp, 23 predicted proteins | sample 1658561 | NCBI WGS metagenome assembly FTIX01 (sample SAMEA3914836, study PRJEB12502) | metagenome | biome: forest; material: soil | place: Canada | collected 2011-07-03 | depth 0.3 m | reverse complement strand
GAAAAATTTATGAAATGTGAAAATGCACCTTAATTTGAATTACTTCCAGCCTCTACTATACTTGAATTGTTTTATTTTCTGTTTTTACTCATTTTTACTCAAAGGTTTTAATTAATTAAAGGGAATTGGACCATGAAAAAATCAAATTATTTAATTAAGCTGTGTGTAGCTGCATTGCTGGCATCAGCTATGTTTCTCGTATCTGGATGTTACTCTACCAACGGCCAGCAGGGATATAATAGAACTTACCCTACTGCTTACAATAGCGCTTATGTTGTCCGCATGGCAGACATTCACTATTATCCCAAGAAGATCGTCGTAAACCCAGGTCAAAGGGTAACTTGGGTCAACCAAGATCGCGTCACCCATACCGTGACCAGTAATCGTGGCTATGAGTTAGATTCTGTTAATATTGCTCCAGGACAAGCTTATACTCATGTATTCTCACACCGCGGTGTTTATTACTACCACTGCAGATTCCATCCAGGAATGGTTGGTGTTGTTATCGTTCGCTAAAGATAATCATCGGATCACCTATTCAGGGTGATCCGATGATTTATAAATCAATGAACGAAACTCTAATATCAGACATCAGCTCGATTTAATTTCTCCGTTGGCAAGCCACCTTTTGGTAGAGGGCGCACCATACCCGTATCACTGTTCATCACTGCGGTGGATACCACACTACCCTGCTTATCTAAGATTGGAATAATATAGAATTTACGCTCATGAAAGTTCTGGGTGCTAATATTACCCATTTTCAGATCCCGGCGATTATCTAGCAATAAGCCTGCCTGAACGATAATCCTCGCTTCATCCATAGATAAATGTTTATTTTGTAGCAATCCTAAATTCCAAGCTCCGGGAACAACACCTGGAGGTGCAAACATCCTTGCCATCGTCGGCTGACCGCAACCAGGTTTTTTGTTTTGCCAGTGTTTATGATATTTCACTGGAGTTGCTGCAGCATCAGCAGACACTGCCGCTGGTGATGGAACTGAAGTCGTGTTCACTTCTGGATCAGCTAATGCACTGCTAGAAATACCTAGACCAGCAGTAGTCATCACCGCTGTCAACACGATCGTTCTTAATTGTTTCTTACTCATAAAATTCTCCTGTTGTTCACTATGACTGGTTTGCAATAAAATCATTCACTATGATTTAACACCAGCCCAGTCTACTCAGCTTTTGTAAATGGCTTATAAATCTGCAGGAATTTTTTGTAACAATGCTGTTACTTAAACGAACTTGTAAACTGCTAGAGATGAGAGTAAAACTTTTTCAATATTGTTATCATGAGCAAAAAAATGAACCGACCCTGGCATATATTGATTGTTGACGATGACCTAGAGATCCAAGAATTATTAAGCGATTATCTACGTCAACATCATTTTCGAGTCAGCACCGCCGGCAGTGGTGTGGAGATGCGTAAAATCCTCAAGCAGCAAGAAATAGACCTGGTGGTGCTGGATATCATGTTACCTGGTGATGATGGCCTGGCTTTATGCCGGGAATTACGCCAGAAATCTGCGGTGCTCGTCATCATGTTAAGTGCCGTCGGCACAGAAACTGACCGCATCGTCGGCTTAGAAGTGGGAGCTGATGATTACTTAACCAAACCGTTTAATCCCCGTGAATTGCTGGCACGCATTAAAGCTTTAATTCGCCGCAGCACAGGCAATTTCCCCCACCATCGCCAGGCGCAGCTCGTAGACCTACCCACCATCCGCTTTTTAGACTGGCAGCTGGACTTAAACCGGCGCCAATTACTTGCTGCCGATGGTATTATCGTGCCTTTAACCACCGGCGAATATGAGCTATTGCTGACCTTTTTGGAAAATCCACAGCGTGTCCTTTCCCGCGACCAATTACTGGATATCACTCGCGGCCGCCAATCAGGGCCGTTTGATCGCACCATTGATGTGCAAGTGGGACGCTTGCGTAAGAAAATTGAAGCCGACCCGAAAGACCCCAAAATCATCCTCACCGTCCGCAACGAAGGTTATCAATTCATGGCTGAGATCAGCCGAGAACCTCGCACCGATAGAAGCTAAATTATGAACCATTCTCCGCATTTTTTCCCCAACCGTAGCGCCAAACAGACTTTTATTTTCTTGCTGATTGGCTTGTTCTTGCTCCAAGCGGCTGTCCTGTTTGTATTTTCCTTATACTCGAATCTGGAGCAATATCGTTATTCACCCACACGCTTAACCGATCAAATTTTACGCACTGCTTTTATTGCCCAGGCATTACCCTATTACGACGCGGACCGCAATTTTCAGCAATTAAAACGCAGTGGCATTAAAGCCAATATCAGCTCACAACCTGCACCGGGTTCAGTACCAATTTTGGATGTAAAACCGCCGATCATCCGCCAAGTTCTCGCTCAACAAGGTAAGCGTATCGACATCAGCATTCCCTTGTCCGGGCAACGCTGGCTGCGTATCCAGCATGAACCGGAAAAATATTCCTGGGCGCTCATTGGCTGCGGCCTGCTGGTGTTGTTGTTACTGGCGGGTATGGTGGCCTTATGTGCCTGGGCCATTAAACGTTTATCCATCCCCCTGGCGCAATTAGCACAAGCCCATGAACGTTTTGGCCATGACTTACAAGCTCCCCCCTTACCAGAAACAGGCACGGAAAGTTTACAAGTGGTCATTCGCGCCTTTAATCAAATGCAGGATCGAATCCGTCAACTGTTACAAAATCGCACACAAATGCTGGCCGCAATTTCCCACGATCTGCGCACGCCATTAACCCGCTTGCAACTGCGGCTGGAATATTTACAGGGTAGTCCCCAATATGAAAAAGCTTTATCTGATATACACGATATGGAAAGCATGATTGCTTCCATTCTGTTCTTTGCCCGCGATTCAGCCCGCGCCGAGGTCAAAGAACGTTTTGACTTAAATGCTCTGTTAGCCACCCTCTGTGATGATTTCGCCGATGCCGGTCAGGCAGTGCATTTCAATGAGGCCGCAGAGCGAGTAATTTTTTACGGCAATATGTTAGCCATCAAACGCGCACTCACTAATTTAATCGATAATGCTCTCGCTTATGGTCAGCAAGCCGAAGTTTTTCTGTTGCCACAAGCAAGTGAATTGCGCATTAAAATAAATGATCAGGGGCCAGGCATTCACTCTTCAGAAATGGAAAATGTCTTCACACCTTTTTATCGTCTGGATGCTGCGCGCTCACCGCAACTAAGTGGTGCCGGCTTAGGTTTAGCGGTGTCCCGCGATATTATCCGCGCCCATGGCGGTGACATCAGCCTCCACAATTGCCAACCCCGGGGCTTGAGTGTCATCATTGATCTGCCGATCTCTGAATTCAAGGCTGAAAGTCATGACTCCATACCTCCGTAATAATTTATATACCATTGCCCGCATTCTCAGACAGCTCTTCGGTTCGCTCTTCTGTCTCCCCAAACGGCGTTACAGGCATTACAGAAGATGGACGTTCCGACACTAAATTATAGTTAAAACTTTGACTGGAGAACTTGCTCTTTAAATCCGGCACATATGGAAAACTTTGTGATTTCAGCTGTGGAACATCCGTCAGGGTAGATGCCTGGGATATCTCCTCAGAGGAATCCGACTCATATTCGCCACTGACTATTGGGGTAGCCGTAGTTGCTCTAGCCAAAGCATCATCAGCAGGGACACGACCAGATGTTTCTATTTTTAGCCCCTTCGTTTTCGAGTCACGAATTCCACCACTTTCGCTCCCAGGTGTTTCCCTATCTCCTAAAGATAACTTCAAATCATCCAGCTGCTTATGCAAATTAAGCACGCGACTCGCATAATGCTCCAGCTGCCAATCCAGCACTTCTGCTCGTTCTGCCATTTGATCTAGAAACAATTCTGTGCGCGCGTCTTCCTGAGTATGCACATATTCCCAAAGTTTTATTGAACCCCACAACACAGCTGCGAGAACGGCAGTAAGATAACAAGCATCGGCATAAGTCCAACTTCCGCTTACCCCAATCATAGGAATTGTGTCTATAAAAGGTAGGTAACCTGTTCCCGAGACCAGAGCTATTCGACAACCCAAAATAACAGATTGCATTGCTGCAGTAGCAATCAGTAAGCGTTTAAGAAATTTTTTACCTCCCCGAAACCTGTGGGGGGCAGTACGGCGCACATCTTGAAACGCAATAGGATCAAAAAAATCTACCACCTCAGGAAACGGTAATAGCTTAGAATCTTTTGGGAATACTCGCTTTTTTAAAACAGTTATTTCTGTTAACAACAATCCGGCTTTGCTTTGTAGAATTTGCAATTTTTGAAATTTTTCTTCCATCAAACTAAGAAGGCTAAACTTTGCCATTGCAGAGTGTGGATCATCACTTTTGAGCGCTTTTTTTGCCTTTGTTTCTGTCTTTGCTAATTCTTCTCTTTTTTCCAGAAAAGTATCTCTAGCTTGCTGCAATGCAATCAACAACATCAAAACCCCTATAGCCCATAAGACCTCTTTAGGGATCTCCTTACCACTGGAATTGACATAATTCTGTAGAGTCACCATGAAATAAGTCTGTAAGGCGTATGCCAAGGCAAAGCCACTTAGAGTAGCCACCAACAGCTTCTTGTTCTGATTAAGTTTAAGTTGCTCAACACGTCTGCGCAGCACTAAATCCTGTTGTTTGGACTCTGGCTCTTTCGCCATATGGGGCAATAAATTTTTTCGCTTAATTGGGGTTGGTGAATCGAGCGCAAGTGCCATTTGAATTTTGTTCGGATCAGCCTTACCAAAAGAATTTTCCCATTTCACCTGCTTATTGGCTTCCTGATATTTTTTCTGGTTGATAAATCTTCTAAATAGTGTAACCAGATCTTTCTGTTCTCCTGCAGCAAGATGTCTTGGATTGGGAATCCGATGCTTCCAAAAATTGATTAATTTGTATGCGGTATAAATTAGTGATGGAATAAAAACTGCGGCAAATACCATAGATGATTGCTGAAAGGATAAATTCAAAAGGTTATTAAAATCACCCGTGAATAATCCGGTATTCATAAAAATCAACCAGAACCACAGGCCTGGCCAGGACAGAAATTGCTTTAACCAACTGCCAAAAGCCAACCATCTGGATTTTTTAGGCTCCTCCGAAGGACCCTCAAAACTGGGATTTCTTTCGCATACAAAACATAACTCATCATTATGAAGAGTAAATTCCATCCTTGTATATTTGGCCCGTAATCCTTCCGATCGTTCTAGCATAGCCAGCAATTGCTGATTTAGTTCGTCAATTCTCTTCAAATAATTTTCTGGACTGGCCAAATCCTCTTCGTTGAACAAATACTGAGCGAAATTAGCAGGGTCACTATTCCAGCGACTGCGTTCTTGAGAACGATATGTCCACCACATATGGACAGCGCCCATAGCTCCCAAGATTACTGTGCTCACAATGCCCAACCAATTATGAGGTGTACTACTGATGAACTTCGCAATACCTCCCGCATCGTTGTCGGTATGCTGAAGTTTATCGCTGATCGATTGATATCTGATCCAAGTAATTGACCAATCTATAAGATAAAAGAAGCTGAGTTGATATTCTTGAACATTATCAGAACTGAAATGCTTTTTTCGAGTTTCTACAGTTTTGTGGTCGCCTGCAAAGTTTAAGAGTTCAACGGGCACTTTCGGACCAATCTTACCAAAGTTCATACCTAGTAATTGAGGCACGACACCAGCACTCTGAGACTCTTGATCTAGTGATTTGGCAGGAAGCAGCGGTTCTTTAAGCGACCCCCTAGGTATTGATCCTTCAGTTGCCATAGCGTACCCCTATTATTATGCTTGCTGTTTTTACCTATTTCTAGCACATTCTAGCACCAGCGCGTTAAGAAGTAATTAAAACTGCAATTTTTATTTGGCTTCTCGAAAAATTGCGAAACTCGCAGGCTAATCCTCCTCTATCTATTTTGCAATGATTAATATTCATATTTACTTTATACTTAGGATACTTAGGTTTCTGATTTCTTTTTTCTATCTAACTCATACATGCAGGCTTGTGATTAAAATTAATTATATTAATGACATTAACCTCATAATTTGGATCCTGGCTCAAGCACAGGAGAAAGACCCTCATGCTTGATCCCCGCCTATTTACTCCTTCTGGCTTGAACACGAAATTTATTGGCGCAGGACTAACCTTTTCTGAATACATCCTGGCGATGCAGAAAATTATTGCTCAGGCTCGTATCGATATTGTCGCTGCAAATCATGAGGAAATTCTTTATTGCAATAGTCCTTTTTGGTGGCAGCCAACACTGAATCATCGCATTAACTCAAAATACCGGCGTGGTGTGATCCTCGTTCACGGTCTGTATGATTCACCCTTTATCATTATGGATATTGCCCAGCATTTATTAGCGCAAGGATTTCTGGTATGCGCTGTTTTGTTGCCAGGACATGGTACCGTGCCGGGAGATCTTTTGAACATACAGTATTCGGAATGGATTCGTGCATTAGACTATGGAATTGAACAGCTTAAACACCAGGTGGAACAAGTATACTGCGCTGGATTTTCGCTAGGAGGAACCCTGGCCCTGCATCATGCTGCGCGCGATCCTGATATTGCCGGACTTCTTCTATTCGCGCCTGCCCTCCAATTACGCGCTGAACATATTGTTACGCTACTGCCATTACTGAAACTCATCAATTGGGCAAAAGACTCATGGAAATGGTATCGACAAGTTCCACAGGCAGATTTTGTCAAATATTCATCTTTCCCATATAATGCTGCCTATCAAATTTATCGTGCAATCAAGGTAAAAAATGCACTTCTGGCCAAAAATCCGCTCAAAATACCGTTGTTTTTAGTGATCACTGCCGATGACGAACTCATTGTTCCCCAATCTGGTGTTGATTTTTTTAGCAGCTACTCTAATCCGCTGAGCAAGATGATAATTTATGGCAATATCCTTCATCCCTCAGATCCAAGGATCGAACAACGATCCAGTAGTTTCCCGGATTTAAAAATACTGGATTTTTCCCATAACTGCATAGCAACTGCAGCAGATAATCGCCATTATGGAATAGCTAGCCATTTTCAGGATTTTCAGCATTATCCAGGGGGGAAGCCACCATTAAGTTCTAAGAAAATTTTCCAAGGATCCATCCGACCAAGTAATCTGGCTCGTGCCACCATACAAAGATTGAGCTACAACCCTGATTTCGATTATATGATGGCGGCGATGGATGAGTTTTTGGAGAATATTGCTTGCCAGATATGAAGGCATACTGCATTACAATAAAACCTTACTTTAAGCTGGTTCGTTGTCTCAAGATAGAATCTGAACTAACAGAGCTTAAAATAAGTTCCATTTTTAGATCGTAATGAACAGTAATCGGATTTCGTTTTACAAGACCCTGCTTCTGGTAGTAGGAAGATTATCATCAGCGTGATACTCTATCTTTGATTCCTTAATTTCCTCAGCATCTTCAGGTAAATAGTCAGAATAGGGATTTCCCCCCTCCTTCCAATCTTTAGGCAGTCCTTCTCTAGATGACTGATATTGCTCTATCTCCTCACGGGAATCAACTACAGCAACGCGATCGGGATATGGACTGGCTCTAGGGAGCTTCAAATGGGACGGTAATTTTTCTTGGTTTCTGTTCTTCACTACTTTAGGAGATCCCGATTTTTTAGGTGGAAATAACACATTAACAGAATCTCCAAAAAATCCGTAGGCCAAACCACGACCTGATTTGATCTGATTTCCCTGTGTTCCTTTAGAAGCAGATTTCAAATTGTAGTTTGCTAATTCCGCAAACATAGCTTTGAAAATCAGGGTACAAGCGGCTATTACTAAAAGATAGACTGAAAAATCTTCGAACTTCCTTACAAAGCTGGTGTCAGCAAATGCACCTGAACCATGAAATAAGTCACGGAGATTTGTGACTGGTAAATCAGTAATACCTAGGGCATCGAATATTCCATCAGGGTGACAAAGTGCCATACCGAAACCTGCGCCCACCAATGTACCCTCTAAAGCCGCACGTTCTATATATAGTACATTTTCTTTAACCTTAATAGATTCGCTATCTAATTCCTCAGTAACTTCGTGCATAAGCCTTGACTCATTAATCTCTTTTCCATGTTTTTGATAATATTCTTCGGAAATAGCTTCAGCAAGCTCGGGTTCCATTTTTTTTCTAATCGCGGTCTTCGTATTTGAGCCGCAACAATAATCATATAAAGTGGTAACCAAAGGAAGGGTAAAATTAAAAATAAGACGGAATGCTGTTTTTCCGTATTCTGTTTCTGATTGTTCTTTAGGCATGATTTTCTCTAGTTATACATTGGCCCTTGAAGAGCACAAATAATTATTCCCGAAGCATTGGATATTTAGGTATTAGAAATTATATGCCGGTAGTCTTAAGTTAATATTAAAGACAAAGACAACACGAAAATTAACCTGCGAATTTCCTTCTCCCTTGTGGGACAAGGTGCGAAGGCGGATGAGGGGTTAGCTTTTGCAGGCACTCACTTAATGTATGCTGACTAAACTTACCCCTCATCCGCTCTGGTGGGCACCTTGTCCCACAAGGGAGAAGGAAATTCACAGGTTAAATTTTCGTACCCAAAAGAGCACGAACGAAAATCAAGTGCCCCACAGGCGTGGTTGTATGGTAAGGTGCTAGAGGATAAGAGAAAATAATTGACGAAAGAAGGCATGACAATAAAGATACTTTTAGACTGGGTCATGAAGACGAACAATCGCCAAATCTTGATCATTACTTATATGGAATTATTACATTGTGCAAAAGTAGGAAACAACAGATCCTGATAAAAAATTTTACAGCAAACTAATTTTACTCCCCGAGAAAACCTGCCTTGCGCTTTTCATTGAAGGCATTAATTCCTTCTTCACGGTCTTTAGTGCCCAGTAAAAAATTATAAGCTTCTAACTCATAAAAATAACCGGACTTCAGATCCAAATGCTGGGACATATTCATGGCTTTTTTTGCCTGCCGGACGGCAAGAGGCGCATTTTCAGCAATGATCGAAGCAACCTCTATAACACTTGGCAGCAAATCTTTGGGCGCACAAAGCCGGTTAACAATGCCCCAGGAATATGCTTCCTCAGCGGAAAATGCCGCTGCGGTGAAACAAAGCTCTTTTGCTCGTCGTAAACCACAAGCCTTGGGTAGATTTTGTGTGCCCATCGCTCCTGGCACAATACCTAATTTAGTTTCAGATTGGGCAAATTTTGCCGTGGTAGCCGCAAAGATAAAATCACTGGCCAGAGCCAACTCCAAACCACCGCCAAACGCCACGCCATTCACCGCAGCAATAATCGGAACAGGACAATCCACCATAGCCAACATCGCTTGTTGTAAAGCAGTGTGTTGCTGACGCCAGGTCTTCAAGTCAAGATTATGCCGCTCTTTTAAATCTGCACCTGCACAAAATGCTTTGTCGCCGCTACCGGTTAAAATCACACAGCGAATCCCCTCGTGCTCTCTATATAAACCAGTCCATAATTCTCGCAATTCCCGCATCATCACTGAGTTAATAGCATTCATAACTGCAGGACGATAGAGTTTAACCAGTAGCACATGAGGATTTATATTTTCAATTTCTAAGGTCTGCTCGGTGGACAAAGGCATCGACGTTTCTTCCTGGTGATTTTAGGATTTTTCCTGGATATGACAGCTGGCAGCTGAAGGATGTTTTTGAAAATATTTCTGGTGGTATTCTTCGGCGGAATAGAACTGGCTCGCTGCAACAATCTCGGTCGCAATGGCATCTTTGTATTTTTTTGAGTCTTGTAACTTAGCCTTAGAAGCTATGGCAGCTGCTCGCTGTTCCGGGGAGTGATAGAAAATCGCCGAACGATATTGCGTGCCCACATCTGGACCTTGCCGATTCTTTTGCGTCGGATTATGGCAATTCCAAAATACCTCTAACAACTGTTCAAAGGAAACTTTTTCCGGATCATATTTAACCTCGACCACTTCAGCGTGACCCGTGGTATCACTGCAAACATCTTCATAGCTGGGATTTTCAAGGTGACCGCCGGAATAACCGACTGTTGTTTCTTCCACACCCGGCACTTTCATGAAAGCATCCTCAACTCCCCAAAAACACCCGGCTGCAAATGTGGCAATTAATGTCATAGAAATTTCCTCAATCTCGAAAGTTTTCAAACTGCAATGGCAAAGTAAAATCCTGCTGTTTTACATCAGCAATCACTTCCTGTAAATCATCACGTTTTTTTCCCGACACCCTGAGTTGATCGCCTTGAATAGAGGCCTGGACTTTAAATTTCTTATCTTTAATATGTTTGACAATTTTCTTAGCCACTTCAGGCGTAATGCCCTGTTTGATTTTGGCGAGTTGAGTGGCTTGGTGAAGGCTGACTTCAGGATCCTTATATTCCAGCGATTGAACATCAACTTGTCGCTTGGCTAATTTTGCCAGCAAAATATCCTGCATTTGTTGCAGCTGAAATTTATTCTGTGCTGTAAGGGTAATTTCATCCTCACCCAGGGCAAAATTGGCTTTACTGTCTTTAAAATCAAACCGAGTACTCACTTCACGGTTAGCTTGATCTACAGCATTGCGGATTTCGTGGCTATCTACTTTGGAAACAATATCAAAGGAAGGCATAAAAACTCCTATTGGGACAGTATGTTATCTCTCAAGCTTAACCGGCAAAATCACCATTTGCAAACCTTTCAAATTTAAATGCCGTTGTAATATCAGCGGAATATCACTATGCAGGCGACGATGGAACCAATTATCCTGTTTTGAAATCAGCGAAGCGGAGAAAAATACACAATTAGAATATTCCTCACTCACCTTTCCAGCCAAATTAACTAAGGCCTGCACCGGATCGCTATCATAAGCTACATAGGAAGTAGCCGCTAAATTGTGTTGCTGCGAAAAGGTCACGAAATATTGCATGCGCTTGTCAATTTCTATCCGCATCTTTTTTAGCGCCGCATCGCTACCATAACTACCGACATCAACCACACCCGCGCTGACAAAAATGAAATTTTTAAAATGGCCTGGGAACATGCGCTGCACCCAGAGTAAGGTATGCATGCCTTGACCAATGCTTTCGCTGATAAAAAATATTGCCGTGGGTTTATGAGGGTCTAACTCTGGATGAGCATTAGTCGTGGGTTTTAATGGCAGGGTAAGCAGTTTATCCAAATATTTAACCTGCTTTTCGACGGCAATATAATGTTTTTTGATATACAGGCAAAACATAACCACACTGCTGGTAATAAGAACAGTGAGCCAACCTCCGGCAGTAAATTTCTCCATTAAGGTAATGATTAAAATACTCGCGCAGACAACTAAGCCCAAGAAAGACAGCAACATGCGATAGGCCCAATTGAAGCTGAATTTTTTGCGCTTCCACCAATAAATACACAACCCTAATAATGACAGAGAAAAGGTAAGGAACACATTCATACTATAGAGCACTACCAGCATGGCCACTTCACCATGTGTCCAGAGCAAAATAAAAATTGCAAATAAGCCGAAGAAGGTAATGCCATTTTGCGTGACTAAACGTGTAGATAAATTACGGAACTTTTTAGGAACCCAACCATCAATTGCCATATTCGCCAATACCGCCGGCCCACCTAAATAACCGGTATTAGCAGCCACAAATAATAGGCCGGCTTCTAAAAATAATACCAATATTAAAATAACTTGGTGAAAAGGCATATTGCCGAGAATTTTATCAAACACCACAGCATTCAAAGTTTCACCAGGGACCGCATGCACGTCCCATAATAAATATAGGAGAATAATGCCACCGGCAGTAAAACTTAACGACAGCGCCATATAAAACATCGTCCATTTACCGGTGCGGACCCGGGGATGCGCCAGATGATTGACATTGTTAGAAACCGCTTCTATTCCGGTGTAAGTACCACCACCCAGAGAGTATGCCTTCAAAAATAATGCCATCGCAAAGAACCAACCGGTCTGTTGCGCAAACGCATGGGTATCACTCACCGCATCATTCAAAATAACTGGTAAATGAGCGCCATGGGCGAATATCCCATAGACTATGAGCACAACATGGGTGACTACAAAACCTAGAAAAATCGGCATGAGAATCTTAATTGACTCCTTCATTCCGCGTAAATTCAGCAATAATAGAATCAACAGCATCACAACTTCACAATGCAATTTAAAATGCTGAGCCCCTACCGGCAATAAACTAAACAAAGCGTCGACACCGCTGGCAACCGAAATTGCGATGGTTAGCACATAATCCACAATTAATGCTGCACCAGATACCAGGCCAGCGCGTGGGCTAATCAATTTGCTGGCAACCTTATATCCGCCACCACCACTGGGGAACAATTCAATGACTTGGTTATAAGCCAGCGCGATAATGACCACAGTCACTGCCGTTAAAATTGCCAGATATAGCGCTAAATGATAATGCGTGCCCAGGGCAAGGAATGCTTGTTCCGGACCATAAGCCGAAGACGAAAGGCCGTCAGCACCTAAGCCAATCCAGGCAAAAAAAGCAATTAAAGCGATGCTCTTACGCGTGCCTGTATCAAAAGGATCACGTGGCAGGCCAATAAATGTATGCCGCAATTTCTTGAATATCATAAGGATGTTTTAACCAGTTTTTTTAAATTAAACATCAGATCCAATGCCTGTAAGGGTGTTAACTCATTGGGATCAATAGCGCTCAAAGCACTTAACAGCGGATGTTCTGCAGGTTCTATAAACAGATCTTGCTGCGTAAATTCTGTCGGGTAATGAGAAATTGCGGTTATCTTCTGCTGTTCAAGTTCTTGCAACTTCTGACGAGCTTGGGCAATGACATGCGCCGGCACACCAGCCAATTGTGCCACCTGTAAACCATAACTCTGGCTGGCGGGACCCTGCTGTACAGTGTGTAGAAACACAATTTTGTCCGCATATTCGACAGCGTGTAGATGGACATTAGCCACCTCTGTAATGTGTTTGTCCAGATGGGTGAGCTCGAAGTAGTGCGTGGCAAACAGCGTTAAGGCGCGAATTTCTGTCGCTAAATATCGGGCACATGCCCAGGCCAGTGATAGCCCGTCAAAGGTGCTGGTGCCACGCCCAACCTCATCCATTAACACCAGACTTTGCGCGGTAGCATTATGCAAAATATTCGCGGTTTCCGTCATTTCCAGCATAAAAGTGGAACGGCCGCTCGCTAAATCATCGCTGGCGCCAATGCGGGTGAATATCCGATCGATTGGGCCAATCACTGCGCGCTGTGCCGGCACAAAACTGCCAGTATAGGCCAACAGCACGATCAATGCAGTTTGCCGCATATAGGTCGATTTGCCACCCATATTAGGCCCGGTAATAATCAGCATGCGTCGATTGTGAGTCAATTCCGTATGATTGGGAACAAAAGGCGTTTCACTCACCTGCTCTACAACTAGATGGCGACCCTCTTCAATCCACACCCCAGGAGATTCGCTAAATGTAGGGGCAGTTAAATTTAAACTGCTGGCGCGCTCAGCTAAATTATTGAGCACATCCAACTCAGCCAAACTTTCAGCAGTCAGCTGTAATTTATCCATCTCGATAATTAGTCGATCCAACAATTCATCATAAAGTTGTTTTTCTCGGGCCAATGCCCGACTTTTACTACTTAGGACTTTATCCTCGAATGCCCTGAGTTCTGGGGTGATATAGCGTTCAGCGTTTTTTAGAGTTTGGCGGCGTATATAATCGGCGGGTACTTGCGCAGATTGGCCACGACTCACTTCAATGAAATAGCCATGAATGCGGTTATAACCCACCTTTAAGGTAGCGATGCCACTGCGTTCTTTTTCTCGCCTCTCTAGTTCGATTAAAAACTGCTCACTATGCTCATGCAATTGGCGGCATTCATCTAGCAAAACATCGTAGCCATCCGCTATAACCCCGCCGTCACGGATGAGGGCTGGGGGGTTTTCGATAATGGCCTGTGCTAATAGTTCATGTAGTTCGGGGAAAGCGGTGATTTCTTGAGTTAACTGTTGTAAACGAGGTGCCGGTAGTTCTGCAATTTGGGCCTGAACCCATGGTATTTGCGCAAACCCCCGGCGTAGTTGCGCCAAATCCCGAGGACGTGCGGATTTTAATGCCACTCGCGCCAGAATGCGTTCAATGTCTCCAATAGCATGCAATAAATCATAGAGTGCGGAGCTTGGTAAAAGACTTTGGAGTAATTGAATGGCATGTTGGCGAGCTAAAATGATTTTCTGATCACGCAATGGTCGCAGCAGCCAGCGCTTCAATAAGCGGCTACCCATTGCTGTGGCGGTATGATCCAATACTTTGGCTAAAGTAAATTCTCTGCCACCCGTTAAATTGCTGAGCAGTTCTAAATTACGCTGAGTCGCTGCATCCAAGATCAAAGCTTCGTCACGATTTTCTACCTTCAGGCCTTTGATGTGGGGCAGCAAAGTGCGCTGGGTGTATTTGACATAATGTAATAAGCCGCCAGCAGCGCTGACAGCAAGAGTTAGATGTTCGCAACCGAATCCATGTAAATCCTGGGTTTGAAATTGTTGCTGGAGAAGACGGACAGCGGTGTCATGGACAAATTCCCAGGGTGGGCGGCAACGCAGGTGCGTGCGGTTAAGCCTGGTTTTATACGGTGAATCTTCGCTGAGTAGGATTTCTGCGGGCCGCAGACGTTCTATTTCGGCCAATAATGCTTCTTCTCCGCTGACTTCGGTAATAGTGAAACGGCCGCTGGTGATATCGAGGCTGGCTAGGCCAAATTGCTGGTGTTCGCTATGGATGCTGATGAGTAGATTGTCGCTATGTTGCTCGAGTAAGGCGTCGTCGCTGATGGTGCCTGGGGTGATGATGCGGCTGACTTGTCGTTCGACTAGTCCTTTGGCAGCGGCTGGGTCGCCGATTTGTTCGCATAATACGGCTGATTCACCCTGTTGGACTAGTTTTGCCAGGTAGTTTTCTAAAGCGTGGTGGGGTACTCCAGCCATGGGGATGGGGTTGCCTGCGGAGTGGCCGCGGACGGTTAAGGTGATGTTGAGGAGTTTGGCGGCTTTTTCGGCATCGGCGTAGAACAGTTCATAGAAATCGCCCATGCGGTAGAATAAAAGCATGTCGGGGTATTGGGCTTTGATGCGCAGGTATTGTTGCATACCCGGGGTGTGCTGGGTGCTTACCTGCGAAGTTTGGGTAGTGTTGTCCGTTGCCATCGGGGTATTCTAGCGGAGGTCTCGGGGAGACACTAGAAGTTCTTGCAAGATTAGGAATTTCGGACAACGGTTAAAGCGGGATATTACGACTTATCTAGCACAGTTGGGCTCCGGTGAAAGGGGGTTGGGAAGGGCGGGAGTGATGAATACCCGTCTTTTATAAATATTAAAGATATGTGCCTCACCCTAGCGCTTGGGGGAGATGGTGCAGTAAAATGTAGAAAGATTTCCTCTCACTTGTTAATTTACATTTTCCCATAATTTTGTTATATTTTACATTCAAAATACGCTGTAAATGATTAATAATTAATATTTTTTTCCAGGAGGTTAAACCACTTTTATATTGATGGCCTCTTTATGTCTACACAGCAAACCCAACCATTTGGTATACCCAAGTCAGATCAAAAATCTTCTCGTCCACCCTATGAAATAGCACAGGATTTTATTCTAAAAGAAAATTATGAGGCTGCATTTCCCTATCTAAAACAAGCAGGCGAAGCAAACAATCCATTGGCTTATATTTGGCTGTATCATATTTATAACCAAGGTTATCTCAACATTCCTATCAATCATGAGGAAGCGGCATACTGGAAACAAAAAATTATAGACTCCCGAAAATGGTATGAAGCTGAGGCCCAGAATAAGAAAGGATCAAGATTTTGGGAAGCACAATTCGCGCTCGGTTACATCTATGCAAATGGTATTAATGTGCAAGCTGACCTTGCCAAGGCTCTTGAACACTATAAAGCCGCCCAAGCAACAGGACCCTATTCTTTAATTAAGTGTTTTTGCGCTCAAGCTCACTTTCAACTAAGACAATTCGATACATCATTAGAGTCCTATCAAGATGCCTTAAAAATGAAGCCAGATTCAGTATGGGCTCTTAATGGATGTGGCAATGCCTCTATTGTACTGAATAGACTGGATGACGCTTCGAAATACTTCACTGAAGCTATAAAAATCGACCCTAACAATGCCATTTCATTCAACGGCCGCGCACTTATTTTTATGAGAAAAAACCAAGATTTACTAGCTCGAAGTGATTTTGAAAAAGCCTTAGAAATAAACCCTGTAGATGAAGCTGTACAAGTAAATTACATCAAGTTATTAAAAAAATTAAACAAATCAGAAGCTGTTCAGAATTTGGCGGCCATATTGGACAAAGATGTCAAAGGTAAATTACGGAACTTATCTCAGGACACCGTAAATCAGCTGAGAAATAATTTTCAGGCATTGACTGGTAATGATTATGGTCAATACCTTCTAGAACATCAGAAAACCCTAGAACAAACCAGGAATCTACTTGCTAACTCTGCAATTTTTAGCAGTGGGCAAAGTATAGTACCGCCAACCGCAAATCCAGGTAATAAAAATTCTAAGCAAAGTGAAGAATTTAATCTTGCCTCTATAGTTCTTGAGTATTATGCTGAACCTTATGGAGCAAAAGAAGAGGAAAAACAAGGCTCAGAAAATGTTAATTCTTGCATAATCCTCTAGGATGGGTCTTCAATGTTTAGAGAATCGAAAGTTATTCTTTCATTTTGAGAGGAACAAAAATGCCAACATATGGAAATCCGCTTGAACAACTTGCTGCTAAAGTTGGCGAGACTCTAAGGGATCGAAAATGGCTATTGGTCACTGCTGAATCTTGTACTGGTGGCTGGGTGTCTGAGGCGGTGACTTCGATAGCGGGCAGCTCAGCTTGGTTTGACCGTGGTTTTGTGAGCTATAGTAATCAAGCAAAACAAGATATGTTGGGGGTGAAACCCTCGACCCTGACACAATATGGCGCAGTGAGTGAACAAGCTGCGATTGAGATGGCTATCGGAGCTTTAGAGCATAGCTCAGCTCAGATTGCTGTGGCTGTGACGGGCATCGCTGGTCCTGAGGGAGGAAGTGTTGAGAAGCCCGTTGGTACGGTGTGGATTGCCTGGGCCGGGGAAGATTTTTTGGTAAAAACACACGGTTATCATTTCCAAGGCGACCGTTATTCGGTACGATTACAATCTACTCAAAATGCTTTGGAAGGATTACTCGATTTATGTGCGCCGCGACAACTATAACTACTCAAAAAACCTCATCTGAACCTTTAGCTCCCCCTGTCATCACTATCGACGGCCCCAGTGGCACTGGGAAAGGCACGATTTGCCAAATGATTGCCCGAAAATTGGACTGGCACTATTTAGATAGTGGTTCCCTGTATCGAGTACTGGCTTATGCTGCCTTACAATCTCAGACCAACCTGGATAATGAACAAGAGTTACAAGCTTTAGCCAATGATTTGCCCCTGAAGTTTCGTGAAACGGATAACATCGTGCGGATTGTTTTAGGCGCTGAGGATGTCAGCGAGCTGATTCGCTCTGAATTATGCGGCAATACCGCCTCGAAAATTGGTGTATTCCCTAAAGTGCGGCAGGCTTTATTAGACCGGCAACGCGCTTTTAGACAATTACCCGGCTTGGTCACCGATGGTCGAGATATGGGGACGGTGATTTTCCCAGACGCCCAGCTCAAATTTTTTCTGTTAGCCAGCACGACAGAACGGGCAGAAAGGCGCTATCGACAGTTGAAAAAGGCGGGCGTCCATGCTAGCCTTGAAACGATTTTGCAGGATTTGGAGCAACGTGACTTGCGCGATAAACAACGTGGTGTAGCCCCTCTTAAACCAGCCAGTGATGCAATCATCATTGACAACACGGAGCTGAGTATAGAAGAAGTATTACACACCATGATGAAAATCATCAAGGAAACTTTCAGCACGGTTTCTATCCATGACCGCTAGCAATCCTAGGAATCAAAATTAAGGCGTTTTCTCAATCGAGGTTTTATATTTTCTGCATGAAAATTATTTTCAACTTCAAGCTTTCCTTGACTAGCAAGATTCTTGCTTTTTTATCGCCATTCCTTCTTTATAATACAAGGCTTTATCAGTTAGGAATATCAGGTAAAACGAGAAAACAATTCACTAACCCATTCACTGGCAACAGTGATCTCAACCCCTTCAATCTACTTTTACATTGGGTAGATTATATTGGAATCCACAAATGAAAAATACAATGAGTGAAAGTTTTGCTGATCTACTGGAAGAAACTCTGGTTGGTAAAAATATACGCCCGGGAATGACCGTGCCAGCCACTGTAATTGCAGTGAAATCTGAAGGCATGATTGTCAACACTGGATTAAAATCTGACACTTTGATCCCCGCTGAGGAATTTCGCGGCGAAACCATTCAAGTGGGTGATGAAATTAATGTGGTGATTGAAGCGTTGGAAGACGGCTTCGGCAATACTCGCGTATCACGAGAAAAAGCACGACGCAATGAATCCTGGGGAAAGCTCGAAAAAGCCTTTACCGCCAGCGAAACCATCATTGGTACCGTTATGGAACGAGTCAAAGGCGGCTTTACAGTCGATTTGGACTCAGTACGCGCATTTTTACCAGGCTCCCTGGTTGATGCACGATCCACACGAGAAGCCATCGCATTGGAAGGCAAATCGCTCGAATTTAAAATTATTAAAATTGATCAAAAGCGCAATAACATCGTGGTATCCCGCCGCGCCGCAATTGAAGAAGAAACTGGTGGCGAACGCCAGGCATTGCTCGAAAGCCTGCAAGAAGGTGAAGAATATACCGGTATCGTTAAGAATATTACCGATTACGGAGCATTTATTGATTTAGGCGGTATTGATGGCTTATTGCACATCACCGATATGGCCTGGAAACGTGTTAAGCATCCCAGCGAAATTCTGAAAGTTGGCGATGAAATTAAAGTAAAAGTTCTCAAATATGACAGAGATAAAAAACGTGTCTCCCTGGGCTTAAAACAATTAGGTGAAGATCCATGGCAAGATATCGCCCGTCGTTATCCAGTCAGCACACGCTTATTCGGTCGCATCACTAACATCACCGATTACGGCTGTTTTGTGCAGATCGAAGAAGGCATTGAAGGTTTAGTGCATATGTCGGAAATGGATTGGACTAACAAGAATGTTCATCCCGCCAAACTGGTGCAACCGGGTGAAGAAGTGGAAGTCATGGTGTTGGAAATCGACCCAGAACGCCGCAGAATCTCTTTGGGTATGAAACAATGCCTGCCTAATCCCTGGGAAGAATTTGCTCAAAACCATAACAAGGGTGAGAAAGTTAAAGGTAACGTCAAATCGATCACTGATTTTGGCATATTCATCGGACTTGACGGCAATATCGATGGTCTAGTGCATCTGTCTGATATTTCTTGGAATGAAACGGGTGAAACTGCAATCCGCAACTACAAGAAAGGCGACGAAGTTGAAGCGGTTATTTTGGCTATTGATCCTGAACGTGAACGCATTTCTCTAGGCGTGAAGCAATTGGAAAACGATCCTTTTGCCAAATTCCTGGAAGACCATCCTAAAGGTACTTCAGTCACTGGAGAAATTACCCAGGTGGATGCCAAACGTGCGGTAGTTGATTTGGGCGAGGGCTTGATTGGACACTTACGTGCTGCGGAAATCAGTAATGAGCAAATCAAAGATGTGCAGGAGCATTTCAAGGTAGGTGAAACTCTGACCGCTAAATTGCTTGGTTTAGACCGTAAACAAAGTGTGTTTAATTTATCGCTCAAATCTTTTAGTGAAGATTCCGGCAAAGATGCTCGTAGCTCAGCCGGCAAAGAAACCATCACTAACACGACTTTAGGCGATTTATTACGCGAACAAGTCGAAAAGGACAATAGTAACGACGAGTAACGAAAGAAGGGATCACAAAGAGGCGAGCATCCTGCCCGCCTCTTTGCTTTAAACAGATAACTGCTACTCCTGCCGTCATCCCACAACGCCGGCTTGTCCACGGGACGACAAGAAACAGGAGTAAGTAGTTACAAAACGGGAAGGGATTTTTATGAAAATTAAACAAATTTTTTCTTATATCATCTTATTAATCATCGTCATCCTGGCAGTCACCTTTGCAGCAATTAATGCGAAGACCGTCGAATTTAATTATTATGTCGGTTCAACTACCGCTTCTTTATCGGTATTATTAGTTTATGCCCTAGGTATTGGCATTGTGCTGGGTCTGCTCGCCTTATTTTTTCCCTACTTAAAACTCAAAAGAGAAAACCGTTCCCTGAAAAATAAAATAAAACAGGCTGAGAAGAAATTAGCCCTACCAGAAGCGTCCAAGCATTGAGTCTAAGGAGAACCCATTTATTATGAATAACGACCCCCCGAGTATGTCTTGGTTGGAACGTTTAGGTCTTGCGTTGACCCGTCCCAAAAATCAGAAAGAATTACTCGCCTGGTTAAAAGATATTGCCGAACATCATCTGATCGAAGGTGATGCCTTACAGATGATTGAAGGGGTATTAGAAGTCTCTAACATGCAAGTACGCGATGTGATGATTCCCCGCTCACAAATGATCGTCATTAATGCTGATGCACCTCTTGAAGAAATTTTACCTACTATCATAAGCTCAGAACATTCCCGCTATCCGGTGATCAAAGAAAACTTGGATGAAGTCATCGGCATATTACTGGCCAAAGATTTACTAGCCTATAATTTTCAGCGTGTAGTAGATTTCGACATCAACAAGCTGTTGCGCCCCGCTACTTTCATTCCTGAGAGCAAACGTCTCAATGTGTTATTGCAAGAGTTCCGACTCAGCAGGAACCATATGGCCATTGTTGTCGATGAATATGGCGGGGTCTCTGGTCTATTGACTATTGAAGATGTTTTAGAAGAAATAGTCGGTGAAATTGAAGATGAATATGATGTGGAAGAAGGACAGACCAATATCAATAAAATTAACGACTCCCAATTTACCGTCAAATCTTTAACACCCATAGAGGATTTTAACCAATTCTTCCATACTCAGCTCAGTGATGCGGAATTCGACACCATCGGTGGCTTAGTAACCCACCATTTTGCTCACTTGCCCAAACGTAATGAAGCCACTACCATTGATGGTATAGAGTTTAAAGTCTTATATGCGGATAGACGCAGAGTCAGGTTATTACAAGTCACACTCCCGGTAACAAAATAATGGAAATTACTCTAAAAACCAAACCCCAGTGGTTTGGTGATATTGCCGCTGTTATTTATGGCGCTGCCCTGGTTTTGGCATTTGCGCCTTTTAACCTTTTTATTCTCTCCATTATTATTCCTGCCCTGTTACTTATTTTGCTGCTCAATGCCAAGCCTGGCAGAGCTTTTTTCCGAGCCTGGCTCTTCGGTATCAGTTTTATGGCAGCCGGAGTTTCTTGGGTCTATGTAAGCTTACACGTCTATGGCCAAGCCAATATTTGGGTTGCCGGTGGTCTCACCACCGCGTTTATTTTACTGATGGGGGCTTTTTATGGCTTACTCGGTTTTATTTTGGCTCGATTTTTTCCGTATAATATTTTAAGTAAATGCTTGTTGGTTTATCCAGCATTGTGGGTACTGCTAGAATGGGCACGCAATTGGTTCTTAACTGGATTTCCCTGGTTATTTTTAGGTTATAGCCAACTCCATTCACCCCTGAGTGGCCTGGCTCCTATTTTCAGTGTTTACGGCGTATCCTGGGCAACTGTATTCACCAGTAGTTTAATCGTCATCGTCCTATTGACCCGACGCTTAGCAGTGATTTTTTCTTGCTTATTAATCGGAGTGGCACTTTGGAGCTTGAGTTTTATTTTACACACGATTACCTGGACTCATCCCATTGGTAATCCCATACGTGTGGCTCTGATTCAAGGCAATATTCCTCAAGAAGTCAAATGGCGACCAGAGCAAGCGCTAGAATCATTCAATCTCTATAAATCTCTCACTGCGAAAAATCTCGACAGCCAAATCATTATCTGGCCAGAAGCCGCCATCACTTTACCTCAAGACCAAATCATGAACGGGCTGGATGATTTATCGCAATTACTGGCGCCCGGGCACAATACTCTCATTGCTGGAATACCAATCATCGAAAATGATGCTTACTACAATGGCATGATCGTGCTCGGACAAGGAAGCGGCAGTTATCGTAAACGACATTTAGTGCCCTTTGGCGAATATATGCCTTTGCGCATGATATTAAACTGGCTGAATGGTTATCTTTTGATTCCCATGTCTGATATCAGTCGAGGCGCAACAAAGCAGCCGCCCATGCAGGTCGATGGCAGACTATTCGCGGGTTCTATTTGCTATGAAATTGCTTTTCCTACTGAGCCATTAAAAGACCTGCCCCAAAGCCAATTTCTGGTGGTGATCAGTGATGACAGTTGGTTTGGTAAATCCTTTGCCCCAGCCCAACATGCGCAGATGGCGCAGATGCGTGCGCTGGAAACCGGCCGTTATATTTTAATGAGTACCAATGACGCCATCACCGCGATTATTGATGCAAAAGGGGTCGTGCAGAACTTTGCTCTGCCTTTTGAGGAATTTGTACTCACCGGCCATCTCCAAGCCATGACCGGCAGCACTCCCTGGGTGATGATAGGTATTTATCCGATAGTGATTCTTTTGTTTATACTGCTGATTTGGGGATTCGTTTTACAGAATATTTATTACTCAAGACATACCAGCGATAAAGCACAATCACCGCCCCCATAAAAACACCAATCGCTGTCCCTGATGCAATACCCACCACGCCGAAATGCAGGATAAATCCCAGCACATAACCTAGCGGTAAGCCCACTACCCAAATCATTATCAGGCCAATGAACATGGGAAATTTCGTGTCAAACAAACCCCGTAACGCCCCAGTCATCGTATTTCTAACCGCATCGCATAACAGCACCAAAGCTACCACCGCAAATAACGAGGGCAATAGACGTACAATACCGGCATTCGCTGGATCATGCGGATTTAAATATAATGCGGTTAAATGCTGAGGAAAAAGGATAAAACCCAAGCCAGTAATCACACTCACCGTTACAGCAATCGCTAGACTGAGATAACCTAGTGGTTTTAACTCATTCAATTTACCCGCGCCACGAGCCTGCCCCACCAAGATGCCACTGGCCTGAGATAAAGCAAAAATCGGGATGATGATCAGCAATAAATATTGCAAAACTACCTGATAAGCAGCTAAATCGTAAACCCCCAACCATCCTATTATGGTACTGGTAGCAAAAAACGACAGCATTTCACCACTGATTTGTAGACTGATCGGCCAACTCACTTTCAATAACTTGATTAAATCCTGCCAGCCCTTATGCACACGAAATGAAAATAAATTATATAATTTAAAACTGGGATCGAAGCAGAAACAGATGCTGGTAAACAAGAAATAAAACCAGGCCTGGGCTGCCATAGCATATCCGAGACCAGCTACTCCCAATTGTGGACAACCGAATTTCCCCAATATCAGTGCATAACCAGTTAATAGTAATACAAATATGCCTAGGATATTCGCAATTAAATCATAGTGCTGTTTCTGAACTCCATAACATAATTGCTGATTACAAAGCCCCAGCATCAATGGCAGGACTCGCAAGGTGTGAGCATAGAAAAAGCTCTGGACGATCGCGGCAATGTTTTTATTTTGACCGAGTAAAATCAAAGCTGGCCCTATATGCCATAAACCTATCATCAACGGGATACTAACAACCACAGCAAAAGTCCAACCCTGCTGTATCCACTGGCCAATAGCCCCATAATTTTTAGCACCATAAGCATGACCTATCAGCAGGCTTAAAGAAAATAGCAGAGACATGGTGATAATCATGATCGACATCTGAGTAGAAAAAATCAGCGCCGAAGCGGCAAGGACTTCATGCCCCAATCGCGCCAACATCATCATGCAGAGAAAACCACTCGCTACGGATACAAATTGGGTAGCAGCCATAGGCAGGGCCAGATAGAGAATTTTCTTGTTAATTTGCACCAGGCTAACCGGCTTGTATACATCACTACTCATATTTTTACCTTAAGGAATTTATAACCACTGCTCGTATTTATGTCATTTAATCATAGTAGATATCATTAAATTTTCAGCTCATGAATATACAGTCGATGCTGGCAGATGTGAACCTAAATTGAAAAATAAACACGCCATATATAAAAACAAATAGCTGCCTAGACTACAGAATTTCAGTGGCTGGTGGTGCAGGTTAACTGAGAGGGACGCCGTGAAAAATGCAAAAAACACTAAGGATCTTTGCAATTTTAGCGATCATGTGCCATAATGTGGCATGAAGTGGGTTAAAGTGGGGTAAAAATCGTGTTCCGTGGTATTAACATCATCAACCTCGACGCCAAAGGACGCATGGCCATACCAGCGCGCTACCGCACACGACTGCAAGAAAGCGTAGCCGGCCAATTAATCCTCACCATTGATCCCCAAGATGCCTGCTTACTACTCTACCCACTCAATGAATGGGAACTGATAGAACAGAAAATTGAAGCGCTGCCCAGCTTCCACAAAGCCACACGACGCATCCAGCGCTTACTAATCGGCCACGCCACAGAAGTAGAAATAGACAACAGCGGCCGCATATTATTACCGCCCTTACTGCGCGATTACGCCAAAATAGACAAGCAAGTCATGCTCATCGGACAGGGCAAGAAATTTGAAATCTGGAGTGAACACAATTGGGAGAACGGACGTATGGAATGGCTTGATGACACAGGGAGCGCGGAGACATTACCTCCTGAATTACAATCCCTTTCATTATAGCCAGCCATGCAAGCACACCAACCAGTATTACTAGAAGAAACGCTTGAACAACTGAATATCCAAGCGGATGGCCTCTATGTCGACGCAACCTTTGGGCGTGGTGGCCATAGCCGTGGCATTCTCCAACGCTTAGATGCCAATGGACAGTTACTAGCCATGGATAAAGACCCGGCAGCAATCGCCGCCGCAGAAAATTCAGAGCTAGGCCATGATCCCCGCTTCCATATTCATCAGGGATCTTTTACACAGCTTCATTCCCTACTCCAACTACAAGGAGCTTTAGGAAAAGTACGCGGCATATTATTTGACTTAGGGGTATCTTCCCCACAATTAGATGAGGCTGAGCGCGGTTTTAGTTTTTTAAAAGAAGGGCCTTTGGATATGCGGATGGATCCCACACAATCCATGGACGCTGCCCGCTGGTTGAACACCGCCAGCGAGCAAGAGATTTACCGAGTGATTAAAGAGTATGGTGAAGAACGTTTTGCTGGCCGGATTGCCGCTGCAATCCATAAAGCACGCAGTGACGCAGCGATCACCACAACAATGCAATTAGCAGAAATTATCTCTGCGGCGCATCCGCGATGGGAACCACATAAACATCCGGCCACCCGCAGTTTTCAGGGTATCAGAATTTATATTAACCAGGAGCTAACAGAATTAACCGCTGTTCTGCCCCAGTGCTTGGAAGCATTAGCTATAGGCGGTCGCCTCTTAGTGATCAGTTTTCATTCATTAGAGGATCGGATTGTAAAGGATTTTATTGAAACTTATGGCAGTACTGCACAATTGCCCCGTGGCCTACCATTCACAGCCGCGCAATTGAGCAGCAATTTACGTATCAAACGCATTAACGGCGCAATAAAGCCATCCCCGGCTGAGGTAAAGGAAAATCCTCGCGCCCGCAGTGCAAAACTACGTGTGATTGAGAAAATCGCATAGCAAGAAAGTTACCCTTTGACAAAAGGGCGCTGTACTTAAATGGAATTAAGTTGGATACAAAATTAATCAACATGGAGCAACATCATGAACACTGCAGTTAGAACTTTGCAAGAAAACGGCACACTCAAACAACACCAGACCATGACAGTTACCAAACCGAATTTCGGTACTTTACTGTTGGCCCTGGTTGTGTTGTTATCAGCATTAGCCGTGGTCTACGTGGCGGATTTAAATCGTCGCGTTTTTATCCATGTGCAGGAAGAGCAAGGAACAGCCAACCAATTGCGTCTAGATTGGGGGAAATTACTACTTGAACAAAGCACTTGGTCCACACAAGCAAGAATCCAAAGCATTGCGCAAGAAAAATTAGGCATGGTAGCCCCAGCTGGTTCGAATATCGTGATGATAAAAACCTAGTTAAAATGGGTCAAGTATTCACATGACACAATCAATATAGAAATTGTGTCATGTGAATACTTGACCCATTTTGGACTACCACAAAATACCAGAGACCTATGCAATACACTTGGCGATTTTATGCATTATTAGGCTTTCTACTGCTCGCAATCTTCGGGCTGGTTGGCCGCATGCTTGATTTGAGCGTATTTAACCGTTCATTTTTACTCAAGCAAAGTGAGGCACGCACCTTACGTCTAATTGACATCCCCTCTTATCGCGGCATGATGACCGACAGAAACGGTATTCCGCTGGCAATTAGCGCTCCCGTCGATTCAGTCTGGATC
>FTIX01000019.1_pt1 | contig 27270 bp, 36 predicted proteins | sample 1658561 | NCBI WGS metagenome assembly FTIX01 (sample SAMEA3914836, study PRJEB12502) | metagenome | biome: forest; material: soil | place: Canada | collected 2011-07-03 | depth 0.3 m | reverse complement strand
GGGGGCGACTTGGTTTCGACGTGAATTGCGAAGCCCAAGGAGCGTGTCGAGCATGTAGCTTCACTCGTAAAAATGAGTTGCAAAATATAGTCGCAAACGACGAAGTAGCATTCGCAGCTGCTGCCTAAAAAACAGTAATGCGCCATTGACTGGACTTGCTTATGGGTCCTTCCCCAATGGTCATCTCACATAAGACCGCAGTTTAAAGCGCCTGTGCTTAAACTGCTAAATAAAGCAGGCTCACTGTTAACCATCCTGCCCATCGGGTAGTTAATAGCTAAATAAATAGATGCGGCTACACATGTAGAACCAACGGTAGAGGATTTGCGGACGCGAGTTCGATTCTCGCCGCCTCCACCAAGTTTAAATCCCATGTCATCCAACGAAGGCCAGGAACTCCAGTAATAACAAGGTTTCTGGCCTTTTTTATGTCTGATATAATCCCGTAAAGTGTATCGACATCCCGCTATTGGAGGGGGTAACTTTCCGGAAAAAAATGCGTTGGAATTAATAATATATGCCATGTGCTATGCCTTGCTATCGATTAGCCCAAATAATTCTCACATTGCAATTGATGCCATAATGAATGCTTCTAGCTATATGACAGAATTGGGTTTGCTAAAGGAAACTTTACAAGGCGAAAAATTCTTAGCCGGGAGAAAAAAAGGTATGGAGACGGAAGATACAAAAAAAATACGAGAGTTTGTACAGAACAATCCAGACAAAACAGCAAAGGAGATGCAAAAAATGGTAGAGAAGAACCTCTCTCAAGAATATTCCACGGGAGCCTTTGCCACTAGAGTAAGCAGAGTTAGAAATCAAAAAACGAAATAGTTTTTACATTTAGCGATAATGTAAATTTTTTAAGTTGAGAACTATTTTTTGCCTCTTCTATACTGTGGGTCTTTATAACATCCTATAAGGATCTACAATGCGAAAAAATAAATTAATACCGCCTGATTTTCCCCAGTTGATGGACACAATACCACCCATAGGTTACCTACGCGATCCACAAGTGCGCCAAATTATCCCAGTCAGTCGATCAGCGTGGTGGGCAGGCGTTAAATCAGGAAAATACCCGAAACCAGTAAAGCTTTCTGAGCGTTGTACCGCATGGAAAGTAGAAGACATTAGAAATCTCATCTCTAGCTATAACAATACTGAGGTGAGCAAATGAAACTCCTTGATAACTCTACAATAGCACAAGCTGCTTTCATTCTTCATTTGCTAGAAAATAATAAGTCGCTATCTACCTTTGATTTTCGTGATCACGGTGTTGTTCATCCCGCAGGGAGGATTAAAGAGTTAAGAGATCGCGGATGGAACATTAAAAGTCATTGGTCAATAGAGAATGATAGCTTAGGGAGAGCACACAGAATCGCTAGGTACTACCTCAATCCCTTAAACAGGAGGCCAGTATGAAAGTTCACACTGGCAACCAGCCAAAATATATTTCAAAGCACATTGCCAATTTACTGCACACCTGGAACTGCCAGGAACCACCGGTGAGCAGTACAGCAAAGTGTACCCAGACACGCCAACGAGAACAAGTTGTTAAAATAAAGTCAAAACAGAGAGGCATTTATGTCTAGGATTAGAACAATAAAGCCCGAATTTTGGACAAGCGAGCAGGTTATTTCCTGCTCGCCCCATGCCAGATTGTTGTATATTGGCTTGTGGAATTTTTGCGATGATAATGGTGTCCACCCTGCTTCACTAGTTCGGATTAAAGCTGAGATTTTTCCTGGTGATGATTTCAGCACCTCAGCTATCCATCAGTGGATTGACCAACTGATAAGCAACAATCTTTTGTGTGCCTATAGTGACGGGGATAAACCTTATTGGTTGGTAACAGGCTGGAAAAACCATCAGCGCATAGATAAACCCAATTACCGCTATCCTCTACCTAAAAAACTACCGGACAAAATGGCTGATGATTGTCATAGTCAGCAACCATTCTGCGAATATGCTGCTATCAGTAGGCCACCATTCGACGATTATTCGGCGAATGATCGCCGACCTGTTGCAGACCATTTGACTACGGAATGGAATGAAAAGGAATGGAAGCGAGTAGAAAGATATATATGAAGTCCCTGGCGTGACCTCACCGCCTACTGTTTCTGCAAATCGTTCCATTGCCAACACCAAAAATAAAAATCCTGAAGTGTTGGCAATCTTCACCCACTGGCAGCAGGTTATGCAGCACCCACACGCTAAACTTGATAAAAAGCGTGCGGGTAAAATCTTACAGGGTTTGAGGGTTGGCTATAGTGTAGAGCAGCTTAAGCAGGCTATTGATGGCTGTGCTGCAACACCCTTCAACATGGGTGAAAATGACCGCAGACAAAAATATGACGACATTAGTTTGATTTTTAGGGACGGTGAACACATTGAGCGATTTATTTCAACAACAAGTAATACTGTTATCACACCCGCTTCTGCCGCTGGCCCTGATATTTTTGCGGGGGTAATATGAGAACAGCAAAAGAAATCTCGACATTACTAGCGCAGCGCGCTGAAGCAGTGGCTCAAATATTTATTGCCCAATGGCAAACGCGTAGGCCACGAATGGTGCATTGGGTCAGTGGCTGGTGAGTCAGGTCAATCCCTTAAAATTCATCTTGAGGGTGAAAAAGCCGGCGTGTTTTGTGACTTTGCTACCGGTGAACGAAGGGACCTTTTGGATCTATGGATTTAGCGCGCAATATAACGCTGTTAAACGTGATATCGGAGGGCCAGGCAATGGTTAGGTGCGGGGCCGCCACATTTCAACGGGTTTAAGCCAATTAAACATAAAAAACCGGACGAGACCACTATCACTGGATTGACAATTACCGTAACCTCTAAAACTTATCTCACACAAGAAAGAAAACTCACTGAAGCGACACTGGCCGCTTTTAAAATTACTGGAACCGCACATGAAATAGTTTTCCCCTATTACCGCGATGGTGTGTTGATAAATCTCAAATATTTAAGCTTAGAGCGCTTCAATGGCAAAAAGAAAATTCGAGTTGAGACAAATTGTGAACCTTGTCTATTCGGTTGGCAGAGTTTGCGGACAAATACGCGTGAGGTAACAATTTGCGAAGGCGAGATCGACGCAATGAGTTTATATCAGTATGACATCCCCGCTTTATCCATGCCTTTTGGTGGCGGCACAGGTGCAAAGCAGCAATGGCCGGAATATGAATTTGAACGGCTGGCGGGCTTTGATAAAATTTATCTCTGCATGGATGACGACCAGGAAGAGCAAGCAGCCACCGCTGAGTTAATTGAACGTTTAGGGCCACATCGCTGTTTTGTAGTAAAACTTCCTCACAAGGACGCCAATGCTTGTTTGCAAATTGGAATATCTGGCGAGGAAATAGCAAAATGCTTTGCCAAAGCCCATAGCCTTGACCCGCGCGAATTAAAATCAGCGCAGTTGTTTGTTCGGCAAGTCATTGAAGAATTTTACCCCAAAGACGATATCGTCCCAGGCATTCACCCACCGTGGGAAAAAGCACGCGGTAAAATATTATTTCGGCCGGATGAACTATCAATCTGGTCTGGAATTAATGGGCATGGAAAATCACAATTGCTCGGTCAAATAATCTTAGAAACTATGCGCCAAGAGCATAAAGTCTGCATCGCCAGCTTAGAGCTAAAACCCAGGCGATTGTTGGCAAGATTAACAAGACAGGCCGCTGGGCTGCATAATCCCACCGTCGGCTATATCGAGGCTATCCACCAATGGTATGGCGAACATTTATGGTTGTTCGACTTGGTGGGCAGTACTAAATCACAAAGACTGTTGGAAGTATTTTTATATGCTCGCCAACGCTATGGTATCACTGTTTTCGTGATTGATTCGTTTATGAAATTGGATATAGCGGAAGATGATTACAAAGGTCAAAAAGCATTTTTGGAAAAGCTTTGTGATTTCAAAAATGAATTTAATTGTCATATTCACTTAATGGTACATCCACGCAAAGGTGTTGATGAAGCAAAGTGGCGTGGAAAACTTGATACTAAAGGAACAGGAGCGATTACCGATCTTGCCGATAATTGCTTTGTGGTTTGGCGCAACAAAGCAAAAGAAGCAGCCATCCACCAAGCAGGGAGCCAACACTATCCCATACCTGCTGATATTGCCGATAAACCAGATGTATTATGGATTTGCGATAAGCAACGCAACGGTGAGGAGGAGGGTAAATTCGGTTTATGGTTCCACCAAGCTCCCTGCAATATCTTGGCTACCCACATCAAAAACCAGTGGAATATGTGCCGTACTCTGTGCTTTCCAATCAAACTAAATATAGTGAAACATACAATGTCAAATAGAAAGACTATAAAAAATAAAAAACTTATTAACCCAAATTCAGAATCATCGCTTAATGTGCTGATGATGCCTTTAGTGAACAGTGTTAATTCAGTTTTAGGCGTTAAAAAAATCCCGTTTGCTAATATGCCGGATATTCTCAATAAAATAAGGAAAACCAATAAACAAATAGCAGCAGGAGATTTGCGCCATTTGGATGATATGTTAATAAATCAAGCTCATGTTTTAGAATCTATTTTTTATGCTTGCACAGAGAGAATGATTAACGGCCAATACTTAAATCAAATGAGGCTCTACAGTGAGATTGCATTGAAAGCTCAAAAACAATGTCGCAACACAGTGATGGCGATTGCTAGCCTTAAAAATCCTAAGCAGACCACCTTTGTAAAACAACAAAATAATGCCATTAATCAGCAAGTTAATAATTCAGAAAATACATTAAATCAATCAAACGAAGTATTATCCTTGGAGGCAGAATATGGCAAAATGGACATTAGAACACCGTTTACGGCAGGCCAAACTTATTCAGAATTGGAAGCCATGGATAAAGTCGACAGCAGCTAAAACTCAGGCGGGAAAAGGCATTAGCAAAATGAATGCTCTAAAAAGCGGTAGCTATAGCGCTGAGATTAAAGCTCTGCAACGAGAATTGACATGCTATAATCGTATGTTGAAGAATATGATATAATTCAGTATTGTTAGCAAATTGGCTTAATAGGATATGATTTCTTTTCAATAATCAGCTCCTATACTAAAGTCAATTGGATTAATAATAAGGAGAATTTAAATGGAATTTACTACTTCTTGCCCCTCAGAGCTCTCAGCAGAAACTGAAAAAGCTGAGGATATGCCTTCTTTTGAAATTTATCGATTGAAAGAAGATGCAGATGGTTGCGATATATTTGAACAGCTAATCACTATCTTGCGCCATGCCAAGTCCCAAGCATCTATTATGTCTGTAGCCCCTGAAGCCTTTGAGCGTTGGAATGATGAAACCATCAATGACTACGGTAATGGTCTTCGATCTTTACTAGAGCAAGCGATTTTTTTATCCAATCAATTATGGCCAGTTATTTCTCAATCTAAATGTAAATGTTAGTTATGTTTTGCATGTACGCCCTGTACTAGTAACATTTTGATTAAAGATTGATAAGGAATATCTTCTTTATTAGCCAACACTTTAATATCGTTGAGTAAGTTTGCGGGCAAACGCAAAGAGATAGTTTGAGTGGATGGTTTTAAATTTGGGAAGCTCGCGGGTTTTGCTTTGTTCCAGTCGATGTAGTCAGCAGAATCATGAGTTTGCCAAAATTGGCGTTCTTCTGCTTCATTTTTAAATGTGGGTAACTTTTTAAGTTTGCTCATAATATTTTCGCTCCCGTTTACTCATGTCACGTGCAGATATGACTCGAATTAGACTATTTCTAATGGTAAATGCCACGAACAGTCGACGGTTTTCATCAGTTTTGCCCAGCGCATAAAACCGTTGTTCTGCATGGGAATGATGTATATCTTCCTCAAGCAATAAGGGGTTGTTGAAAAAGATTTGCTCACATTCTAGCCAGGAAACACTATGCTTCGTGGCATTTTTGTTTTTGTTGCCATCATCCCAGTCAAAACCGGTACATTCTGTTACTATTAGTAAGTCCATAGGTTAATTGTATATGATAGAAATATACATGGCTAGTGCTTCATCAAAAGTTTTTGGGGGTAACTTTGGGGGTATTTTGAAAAACCTGAAAATAAATTTTGTTTACAGTCAAGTAGTTACTGTATAGATTTGATAGCCGCCCCCACCAATTTATTGTCCCCTAGTGTCTCATCAAGGCCAGAAGCTCAGCAGTTTAAAAGGTTTCTGGCTTTTTTGTGTCTGATGTAATTTCATAGAATTTATTGACATCCTGCTAACAGGCTTTGCGATTTAATATTGCCTTGTAAAAAGAGGGATGTTAACCGAAACCAGGTGCTTAACACACCCAACTAGCGGAATCCCCGCGCCGAAAAATCGCGGTTTTTACTTAGCCTATGGCTGGGAGTGGGCTAATAAAATACCCGAAAGGGAAATATGCCCGCCGTCTAGTTGCGGTGTTAAACTCCCGGCCGCCAATCTGGTGACATTAATATACAACTAGGAGAACTTTCTATGGAAAAGTTCGGTCATTCTCATCCTCCAATTTCTTGCATTGACGTCAGTGATGCTATTTATAGCAAGATTCAAAAATCCAAGGCTATCTTGACTTCTGTCATGTTTGCTACAGAGTTTATTCGCAGGGATATGACGATGGATAATCATACTATTTACCATGCTTGGTGGGCGGTTGATGACTATTTAGAAGATATTGAAATGCTTCTTAGTAAACGTGGAAACCAGTCGGTATAAGATTGCGCCTCATTACGAGGTTTTTCCGGTTACAAATCAGCTTATAATCAGCAGTATCGTGAATTGGATGTTAAAAGCTAACAGCGATAGGATGGCTGTTGGTTATATGCTGAACCAATCACACTTTACAATAGGTTGTCTATGCAAAGCGATTAATTATTTATCGCAAAATACCAACAAAATGGTGAAGGAAAATAGCAGAAAGGTAAAAAAGCCAATTGTTATTTAAGTATTGTGCAGTGTTTATGCGGGTAGCGCCACTTGCACAGTGAAAGGAGTTATATGAAAAAAGAGCTCATTACGCAGTTGCATCTTGACTTTGAAAGTGTTGCGCAAAGTAGCGATGCTATAGAATTTTGGTATGCGCGGGATTTACAGAAACTATTAGGCTACAATGCATGGCGTAATTGGTTTCGTCATCAATAAAGCAAAAGTTTCTTTTACGTATTCAAAACAAGTGGTAACTACCATTTTGTCGACGTCGACAAAATGGTTTCTCTAGGTTCAGATTGTCTGACTCGAGGGTATAACTTAGAACATTTCGAAAATCGCTCTAAGAAAGTCTATTTTTATTCAAATGGTTTAATAACATTAAAGGACATACTATGTTAAACGTATTAGTTATCGTTGGCAGTCTTCGTAAGGAATCTTTTAACAGAAAACTTGCTCTTGCTCTCGACAAGCTTGAACATTCACAGATACAGATATCATTTGCTAAAGTAGATGATATTCCTTTATACAATCAAGATCTTGAAAGTGAGCTACCTGCAGCAGTGCTTCGATTGAAGAAAGAAATTACTGAGGCAGATGCAGTATTATTGGTTACGCCAGAATACAATCGATCGATCCCTGGCGTGTTGAAGAATATTATTGATTGGGCTAGCAGGCCTTATGGGCAGAATTCCTGGAGTAGTAAGCCTATGGCAATTATTGGAACAAGTCCAAGCAGTGTCGCCACTGCTGTTGCGCAATCACATCTGCGCAGTGTTATGGTTGGAATAAATGCGGTCTTGTTGGGTCAACCGGAAGTTTATATCAATTATAAGGAAGGGTTAATTGATGAAGATTTTAATATTACAGTTGGAAGCACCAAGACATTATTGCAAGGGTTTCTGGATCGCTTTGTGGGGTGGATTCTTTTGCATCATGGAGAAAAATAAAATCACAGTTTTTCCTGGGAAATATAAGTCCGCGTAGAATTGAGGATTTCATTTGATTTTTCAAAAAGCAAAAAAGGCCTGAGATCACTATCTCTAGGAATTTTCTCTAGTGAATTTTAGCTAATAAGACAGGAATTGTTTTGAGGTTTAAATTTAAGGCCGGTTTCCGATTTTTCAGGTATGGATGATAAAGATGTTTCAGGTATGGATGATAAAGGTGTTTGGGGTGTTTCTTGAGTACTTGTTCCCCGCTGTCGCCCAAATAAAATATCTCGAGATTGTCCATGGTGAAAAGAAGTTAGTTCTGAATTTTTGCTTTCTCTATCTATTGCAGTTGTGATATTTAAACGTTGACATCGACTGTCGATTTTTGTAGATAAATTATAGATAGATCTGAGACTATTAAGTAATGGGTTTTCAGTATCTCCGTTCATTCCTATATCTATCAAAGCGCTATAAGAATTAATTTGGACTTCTTGCAAAGTTTGACCTAATTTTGCCTTTGAAGAACAATCATGCAGGGTTATTAAAACGGTTTTTAATTCTGAAAATAATTCTTTAGCTTTCGCAATGTTACCTTTTTTTGAATAGTATTTATGTGATTCATATGTTGTATTAAAAAGTTTCATTATTTGTACAATATTTTCAAGTCCATTTAAATCATAGGTTTTTTCTATCGGTAAAATTTTATTTTCTTTTTTTGAATCGCTCATAATTTTTAGTAATTTAGAATTAATTGATAATGAATAATTAAAATTTATTTTATCTGGTTATAAAAACATATGAATATTAACAGAATATTAAATAATTTAATTACTATCATCATCGGATAGTTTCTCATTCGAGCTTGTTGGTTCAAGTAAAGCCTTAAGAGACACAATGAGCGATAATGCAGGAATAAAGCGTTATAATGTGCCGAAAATATATGTTGATAGCTCGCATGACTTTCAAAAAGTAACCGTACCATGCCAGTATTAAGATTGTATTAATAAAATATGAGTCAATTCGCTAATTTGTACCGGAGATTTAATGCTAACTTAAGGTTAATGGGATATCGTTTCAGCTTATTTTTGGCTTGCCAAAATATTTCCTGCAAAGAGCATATATTATGAATGACCAGAAAGGCTGTAGCACGGAGGTGCCGAAAGAGCCAACATTGTTGACATTCCAAGATACAGACGAAAACGTCAATAAATTAGCTGGTAAACACATTTCTAGAGACGAAATTGACAAATTATTAGCCCAATGTCGTTTGGGTGCTGATCCTGGCTCAGCAGAAGCACAATTTATATTAGGCCGTTGCTATGAATTTGGTATTGGTGTGGACAAAGATCTGAAAGAAGCGGCGAAATATTATTGGCTGGCGGAACAAAATGCTAAGCATGCTAAACAAGATGGAATAATAAAATTAGTCCAAAAAAAATTAAAAAAACCTGAACTAGCTACAAGATTAACAGTAGCTAAGGAAGAAATTAAGGTCGCTTCTTCTGGTAAAAGGTGCTTAGATGTTGATGGGGATAATAAGAATGATTTTTCTGTTCCTGACCAAATAACGCTATATTTCATCACGCCAAATCAACATTCCGAATCCTGGATGGACAGAAAGTTGAGGGAGAAATTTAAAAAAGATCATCCCAATTCTGAATGGATTTTTGTTGATATAGATGATTTTGACAAAACGGGCTTAATTAAACCAGGACGTGAATATAAATATCGAATTTTGAAAAGAGCCACTGAAAAAACGAAAATAAAGCTTCATGGTCATGGCAGCGTCTCATCTCCATATATTTCTAACAATATTCATGAGAGATTCTCTGTGCAACACATCAGAAGTTTGCTTATGCTGACTCAGGTTCCGCTAGTGAAGAGGGTCGATGATGCTTTATTATTACCGAAGAAAAAATATGAGCCACTAAGAATTTCCATACATGCCTGCGCTGGTGAAACTTTTGCTCAAGCGTTAGCAAATGACTTGTTTGATATTAGCACAGAAAAAAAAGAGGTTAGCAGCATATTACCATTTGAAATCACAGCTGGAAAAAAAAACCATCTGTTGTTCATCAACTTATTGAATGGAAGTAAGAGCTATCCGATATCACGCTGGGCAGGGTTTTTTTGGCCCAAAAAAAACCATGATCAAATCATCATGCTTAATGGATTAGCTTTAATAGTAACAGTTTGTTGTTCATTATCTGAAGGTCCAAGCAGAAGCGACGGTTATTGTATGCTAGCATTAGCTCTAATTCTGGCCTCTTTATACCTCCTGTCTAATTCTGTGCATGAGAAAAGCAATACAGCAGATAAAGTAGTATTCACTCCTGATTACGACGATCTCTCTACATTTTCTAGTGTCGATTATCGTTTTAGATTGTATTCTGCGAAAAAGTATTTTAAGGAAGAATATAAACGAAATAAATTGCAGAATGATTCCTCTAAGAAACATACTGTATGTAAAAAACAACTTTTCAACAAATACAAGGACCTTGAGCTGTTAATAATGAGCGGGGCGTTCTTAACAGCAAACATCATAAATTTAATCGATATATGCCATTCTATTTCTGACCCTTTTTCCACGTGGAATCAGGACTTCAAAATAGGAGAAACTAATGTTCATGTTTGGGGAGCTATTGTAATTTCTTCCACGGTTGCTGTAATCACATTGGCAGCTATTTATAAAATACATGCTAAATTAGCAGACAAGACAGACCTTATAATTCCTGATCAAAAGCAGAACGAATCAGAGAAACTGATTTACTGGCTTCAAGATGCGACGAGGTACTAACAAATTCTGGCTACGAAATTAATCAGCGTGGCTGTGTAGCGGAGCAGAAAAAGATGTGAAAGAATCATTGGTTACATCTTCCTCTGGTGCCGTCTAACCTATCTAAACGAAAACGTCAAATTAACAATGCTATATTCCATCTATTTCCTCTCTCGCATACCTTATTGGTGTAAGAAATATATAAAATACTTAAACTCAGAAGCACGCCCATAAAATAACCGAAACTATAGTCAATATACTTCTCTAACTCCCGGGGCCAAAACTTTTCTCTGTAAATTTTTCGTCATATTTTTGTGAGAGAAAAGCAATTTGCTCCGGATTTTTTTTCAGGGAAGGAATAGCTTGGCTAGGGGTACTGGTATCTGTGTATGTCATTAAATAAATTAATGCTTTAATATGTTCAGGTGAATTAAACCAGTTTTGATTTGAAAAATCTTCTGGCTTTAAACCCTTGTCCTGCAGTTTTTCGCACGCTTCTCTTTGATACTGATTAAGACCAGAATATAATGTATTAGTTTGAAGGGGTATGTTTTCATGAGGATTTTGCCCTGGTTGGGAAGTTTGCAAAAAGCTAAAATTTCCCGAGCACAGATTACTATATTGCAATAACATTAACTGCTCCTCTAAAGTGGGCTGTTTGTCAGAAGTTAATAGAAACTGTGCCCAAGAATGAAGGTGACCAAGCAGTGAGTTAATATCTACGTTGAAAGGATTCGATGTTGAGGGTGTAGTTTGTAAATTTGTAAGTAAAGGTCCTGTTGAGAATGAAGCGGGCATGCTTGATAATCCTTCAAAACCTGTTGAGTGGGAAGAGCTTACAGATGAAGACGAGGAAGTTGACGATGATGTAGGCTGGGAACTGGCAAAAAAAGCTTGGTTGCTTTTGGCTTCAGCGACTGGTTTTGCTTTTTTTAGCTCCGATGCTTCTTCTAAGTTATTCACTAATTGACGAGCTTTTTGGATTAAAGAGGTTAATTCCGTAGAGTGGCCATACCTTTCAAATGTCGCTAAAAAAGTTCGTGCTTGTCTAAAATTCAAGACTGGGTTCCTTGGCTGTTTAATCACCATGTAAATTGCATCTAAAAATAGTTGATCACTTTTAGCAATAGAATTTACTGCTGTGACCAATAACGAGTATTTTTTAACTAAGTCAGGATCGATATAAGCGGGAGATTGTTTTTGGTTTGAAAGCAGTAATAAATAAAAAGGATTATATTCTTGGAAAATAGCATTAAAACCTAGTTGCGATGAGTGATGTGAATTATTGTAGGTAAATAAAGCATTATATATTTTTTCAAAATAGCAGTATTCAAAAGATATGATTTTACAGAAAATATTTTTTCCATCCCTGCCGTCGAAATCTGTAAAATTGCAGCACCTATCAGCATTCTCTCTAATATGGGAGGCTAAAAAATCTATAAATCTTTTAATCCAGTCGTTATAGGTGAGGTATTGTTTAAAGCTACTGTCGGATGGTTCCTCAGTTTGCACTTTAGTTTGTGCTTTAGTCTTTACCTTTTTTTCTGGTTTATTGAAAGAGGGAACATTTGACTGTTTTCTTTTTTTGAGATTTTTGATCGCCTCATCACGGGCAGGTTCCAGTTTTTTAAACTCTTCTGGATCACCTCTTTTATCAGGATGATGTAAAAGTGCTTTAGCGTTAAACGCTTTTTTTATTTCTTCAAGTGTGCTGTCTCGAGTGATGCCTAAAATCTCATAACAAGTTTCTGTACTCATATTATTCCTCCGATATATATTTCACACAAGTTCACGTGAGTCATAAGTTATTTTTAAGAGCGCAGCGAAACATTATCATAAATTGGCGATTGAGTCGATTTAAAAATATTTTAAACTTTGACCATAGTAATTAGCTAACGACGAAGTAAATAGTTATATATGAAGAATCATACTCCATCGTGAAGTACAAAAAATCTTTAAGAAAAAATTTTGAATCACATTCCGAATAAAACATCTTGCCAAAAAGTTCTGGCAGGATATTTGCTTTAATTTTTTATTCGAAAAATCAGTAATAATGATATAACTTGCCGTACGACATAAAAAATACAACGCTAAGCATTAAAATATGTCGTCAGCGCACTTATATGAACGCTTCGCTAAAGGGTCACTCACGCGTAAAACTTACATTGCTGCAAAAAATTATTCGCAGCTACGGCAAGTTTTCGCGGTAACGCAAATTATATAGGCTTTGTGTCGGATTTTTTTGAGGAATATATTGTCCCTTACTAACCATGCGTATATGATATATTTACATCGCTAAGTTTTTATGAGAGTAACTTGATATTCGCAAATAGTTAAACCTAAGGTAACCCATGCAAGCCTATCGTAATTTAAATCTCGGTGATTCTCGCTTTTTAGATTTAACCCACGCATTACAGCCTGAGGTCCCCACTTGGTCGGGTAGCTGTGGTTTTTCCTCCCGTCAAGTAAGCGATTACTCGCAAGGCTGTCGCGTCGACACATTGGCTATGACAGCGGGTATCGGGACGCATATGGATGCGCCACTACATTTTATGCCGCAGGGCAAGGCCATTGCTGATATTGAACTGACGGATTTAATCCTGCCGATTTGTCGATTAGATATAGCAGCTAAAGCGCAGCTGGATTATCTGCTGAGTGTCGAAGATATCAGTGAATATGAGGCCAGTTATGGCAAAATAATGAGTAATAGTTTGGTAATTATTTATACCGGTTGGAGCCGTCATTGGGATAATCCTGAAAAATATCGGAGCGCTGGTAGGCATAATGTGATGCATTTCCCCGCTATCTCAGCGGCAGCAGCACAGCTCATGGTTGAGCGTGGTGTGGCTGGAGTTGGTATTGATACTTTATCGCCAGATAGTTCTGACAGCAGCTTCCCAGTGCATCATATTCTGCTGGGCGCCGGCAAATATATCATTGAAAATATTGCGAATGCAGATCGACTGCCCGCGGTTGGGGCTTATGCATTAGTGATGCCGCTGAAGATAAGCAACGGCACAGAATCACCCATACGGCTTGTAGCCTTATTGCCAAATAGTTCTTAGAGCGGGGTTTCATCTAAATAAGTCCGGCAAGAAAAAATTTTTTCCGGAAAAATCGCGTACTCGCGCACATCTTTAATTAAATTGTAATAATAAGTGGTTTTGCCTTCTAGTTTGTGGCAGGGAAAAATGTATTTCTCTACTTTTTCCGAGTCGTCACACATATTCTCCTGGAATAAAACCAGCATTTTTTCCCGATTTTTTAACTCTTCCAGCAGTAGTTTTGGAAAAGAATGGTTAGAGAAATTTGCAATTTGAAAACTATCCTCCATACCTTCCTCATCTCGGACAGCTAACCAACTAGGTACGCCCTCAAAGTTGAGTAGTAGAAAGCCACCGTAAGTATCCGTTAAATAATATTCAGTGATCTCATTTTCCTGGCAAAGTCTATTGAAGAATTGAATGAAGACAGGGTCATCAAAACAAGAAATTGACAAGTTATTGGCGGAGAAACTGCTCATAATCAAGTCAGATAAATCTTGAAAATAACGATGTTGCAGGCCGCGGATCGCAGAATTAGTGATTTCATGAAAATTTAAAGCGCCTTTACGGATAAATTGATCAATCACCCCTTCATTGAAGGCTTCTACGGCGATGGTTTCATCTGCTTCGCCTGTTAACATCAATACCTTGAAGTGTTCACCTTTGGCTTTGATTTCTCGGGCGAAATCAAGGCCATTAGAACTGGGCATGGCATAATCGACCACAATAACGGATATTTCGCTATACCGTAATGGGTTATATATTTCTTGACTGATGGCTTGGAGATTAATGTCTATATTGCGGTGAGTGATATACTCGTCTTTAACTTGTAACAGGGAGCGATTGGTGAAAGGGTTGGGTTGATAATCTGTTTCTAAATATTGGAGGGCGCTTTCCGGGTCAAAAAATAATTTAGGAATGACGTTATTCACATCCAATTTCAAACTCAAGGTAGTCAGAAAGTTTTGATTATCATCGATAAACATGACGGTTGTTGGGAAATAGCAGGCAGATAGTTTGTCCTGTTCCATAAAGCACCTCAGCTAGCTGGCTATTAAATAAACAGGCCGCAGACCCAGCTCAGGAGGTCTTTGCGTGGCCCGGAACCCAACCTTGCTGAGCAAAAATGGGCAGTAATTGTTCGACTATTTTCGTGGCTGTACGTTTAGCATCAGCTTCGACATTGGCGCCAAAAACTTCTGAGGCTGCACTCAGTCCAGTACTTGCAGCCAAGGAAACAGCCACATGGCCAGTCATGGTTCCAACCCCGGTTAAGGGGGCTATACCCGGTTTACGGGAGCTTTTGGCCAGAGTGTTAAATACAGCTATTAATTGTTGCTTTGAGGGAGCTCGATAGAATACCTGAACCTGAGTTTTCACCCTGCTGCTGCCAGCGCCAAAACCAATGACCATGCGTCGTAAACGGTTACCCTCATCCACGTTTAAAAAGTGGCCGGTAATCAATACCACATTGCCATGAGGAGGCGGTGAGCCTGAGGCATATTGGGCAGGCAATCCCCGAGCACGGAGATCTTTGACCAAGGATTGCGATAGGCTTTGGGCTACTGCGCGCCCAATAGCGAGTTCTTCTGCGCTCTGAGACCGACCTTCGACATAATTAGCCAGTTTAACGCCTAATGCGCGGTTGGTTTTGACATCTTCAGAGGAGACGGCAAAATCATAGACTAAAATCTTCTCAGGTTTAGCTAAGGGCTTGCCAGTGTATGGGTGAGTTGCTTGTATTTGGGTCGAGGCGCAAGCAGCCAGTGCAAGAGTAATGGCTGTGAATAGGGAGATTTTTAATGATTTAATTATTATAGAAATCAAGGGTCACCTAGTTAATGGGATTTATACCATCCAGATTGTATTGTCTCCTTGACCTCACTATTGTAGACCCTGGCAATTTTCGAGACAAGTTATTCATAAGTGTCGTTGCAATGCCAGTACTTGGGACACAATGGATAATGGGAAGAGGAGGGTGTTCCTATAGGTTAAATAACTGCCCTCTATATTGTGCTATTAGTCATGATGCCGACCCTACAAAGGTAGTGGCTGTATCTGAAGAAATATGTTAAGATTTCTGCCTATTATGTTCTGGGTAGGTATTTAGATTTTCATTGGCGTTAAATCAAAAGGATTTAGGAACTGCAGGGATTCTCTCAAGTCACGTAATGTATCAATAGCTAAGTGTTTTAAAGTATATAAAAAAGAGTAGATATGGGATCCGTGCTGGTTTATAAAGATGCTCTTTGGAACCTTGTTGCCAAAGAGATAAAGGTTCGTTATCTGGGTGCTGTGCTAGGTTTTGCCTGGTCTTTTGGCAACCCTGTATTATTCACCCTCACCTATTATTTTGTTTTTACCTATATCTTTCCTTCCACTCTGCCGCATTTTGCCTTGTATATCGTGGTTGGATTCCTACATTGGACTTTATTTAGCCTCACCATCTCGCAGAGCAGTGAAACCCTGACCACAAATGCTGGTCTCATTAAGAAATTAAATTTTCCTAAAATTATTATCCCCTATGCCAGTTTCCTGGTAAATCTGGTGTTTTGGCTCGCGGGTTTGGCAGTATTTTTCCTGGCGTATTACTGGCTTGGTGGCCATTTCTCATGGGCATTACTCGCTTACCCCCTGGTTTTAGTGCTGTATTTGATGTTTATCTGGGGCATGGGTCTATTATTGGCCATTGCTTATGTAAAATTTAGAGACATCAAACATATTACCGATGTGCTTATACAAATATTGTTTTGGCTTACGCCCATTGTCTATCAAGTTTCTCAGTTACCTGCGCAAATGCGTCATATTGTGCAGTACAACCCGATTGCAGTTTTTGTTGAGGCATTTCATACCATTCTTTATCAAAGTGCTCTGCCGTCTCTATCGACGATGGCGGTTTTATTGGCTTATGCGTTAGTCTCCAGTATTTTGGGTTATCTGGTTTTCAGAACGCGGGCTGACGATTTAGTTGAACATTTATAAAAATATGCAAAATATCGTGATTAGTGCGGACAAGATAAGCAAGCAGTTCAAACTGCATCATAATGGGTCCTTTACCTTAAAAAAGCGGGTGATGGGTGTTTTTTACAAGCGCCATCAACAGCGAACAGAATTATTTGAAGCGCTCAAAGAAGTTTCCTTTACCTTGCGACAGGGCCAATCGTTGGCGCTGATGGGGCACAATGGTTCGGGCAAAAGCACATTGATGCAACTCATTGCCGGTATCCTAAAACCTAGCCAAGGCCAGTTGCTTGCCAAAGGTCGGGTGGCTCCATTAATTGAGTTGGGAGTGGGTTTCCATCCGGAATTAACGGGTATAGAAAATATTTTCCTCAATGCCAGCCTCTATGGCTTCTCTAATAAAAAAACCCGCAGCAAATTAGCCTCTATTATTGATTTTGCGGAATTGGCGCATTTTATCGATACGCCTGTGAAACACTATTCTTCTGGCATGTATATGCGGCTTGGATTTTCAGTGGCGATCCACATGGAACCTAATATCCTGTTGGCGGATGAAATCTTAGCCGTAGGTGATCAGGCATTTCAGGAAAAATGTCATAAACGTATCCGTGAGATGCAAGTTCAGGGCATGACTTTAGTACTGGTCACACATTCTGTGGAGCAGGCACGGAATTTCTGTGACTACTACCTCAAATTGGATCATGGGGTGGTTATCGACTCAGGAGAAACTGTTAGTTTATAGATCGTCATATCTTCCGGACGCTGCTTGGGAAAAACCCTTCCTTTGGACCGTCATTGCGAGGAGCGAAGCGACGAAGCAATCCAGTAGAGGCCTGAAGCTTTCTGGATTGCTTCGTCGCTTCGCTCCTCGCAATGACGGTCCAAAGGAGAGGGTTTTCCTGAGCTGCAAACAGGAGAAATGAACGCTGATTTAATACTCAAAGAACTTGGAAAATTATATGTTGAATATTGTTATCCCGATGGCTGGTTTAGGTAGCCGATTTGCGAAAGCCGGTTACACCTTTCCCAAACCATTAATTCCGGTACACGCAGTGCCAATGATCGAAGTGGTGATTAAAAATTTAACTCCCAGTTCACCTCATCGTTTCATTTTTATTTGCCAACAGGAGCAAATTGAGAGCTATCAATTAGATACGAAACTAAAACACTGGGCGCCAGGTGCCGAAATTATTACATTATCTGCAGTGACTCAGGGTGCAGCGTGTACGGTATTACAAGCAAAATTACTACTGGAAAGCGATGAACCATTAATGATTGCTAATTGCGATCAATATATAGATATCAACATCGATGACTATTTAGCCGTACAAGAAGCGCAAAATCTGGATGGCCTGATTATGACCATGGAGGCAAATGATCCCAAATGGTCCTTCGTCGGTTTTGATGACCATGGCCTGGTTAATCGGGTGGTAGAAAAACAAGTCATTTCTGATGAAGCGACCGTGGGTATTTATAATTTCCGCCGCAGTAGAGAATTTGTGCGCGCAGCTGAAAGTATGATTGCGCAGCATAAGCAGGTGAATGGCGAATATTATGTCGCGCCAGCTTACAATGAATTAATCACTGAAGGTAAGCGCGTGGGGATTTATTCGATCGGTGCGGATAGAAATGGCATGTATGGGTTAGGAACCCCTGCTGATCTTGAATATTTTCTGAGTTTAGATGTATCGCAGCAATTTAGAGAGAATCATGCATGAAAATTTTGAGCCACCGCGGTTATTGGAAAACCAGCGATGAAAAAAATCAGCCCATTGCCTTTACGCGTTCTTTTAATTTGAATTTTGGCACAGAGACTGATTTGCGTGATTGTGCTGGTAAGATTGTCATTTCCCACGATATGCCCAAAGGTAATGAAATGACGGTAGACGAATTTTTTTCTCTGCTCACTGATTGCGATTTACCACTGGCTCTGAACATAAAGTCTGACGGCTTGGCCACTGAGCTCAAAGCGCTGTTGACAAAATATAATATAGAAAACTATTTTGTTTTTGATATGTCAATCCCAGATACTTTGTCCTACTTCAAGGCAGGATTGCGCGTTTTCGCTCGAGTCAGTGAATTCGAGCTGCTACCCATTTGTTATGATCAAATAACTGGCATTTGGTTGGATGCCTTTCAAGATATTTGGTATTCACCGGAATTAATTCGTGAATTTTTGACCGCAGGCAAAGCAGTTTGTCTGGTATCACCAGAGTTACATCAGCGTGATGCGCTGACGCTTTGGGCTAAATTAAAGGACGCAGGGTTGCACCATGAGCAAGCACTGATGCTGTGTACGGATTTTCCAGAGGATGCACAGAATTTTTTTAATTAGAGAGGTGTACCATGATTAAAGCCATCATATTTGACATGGATGGTGTCTTAATCGAAGCAAAGGAATGGCATTACGAGGCATTAAACCGAGCGTTAGGCCTGTTTGGTTATGAGATTAGCAGGGCAGCACATTTAACTACTTACGATGGATTACCTACCAAGAAAAAATTAGAACTTCTAAGTTTGGAAGAGGGATTACCTATGCAATTGCATGGAGTGATTAATGAATTAAAACAACAATATACTATGGAAATGGTGCATACCACCTGCAGACCTAGATTTAATCACGAGTTTGCATTGTCGCGCTTAAAAGCCGAAGGCTATAAATTGGCGGTGGCTTCTAATTCAATTAGCGATACCATCAGCGTCATGCTGCAAAAGGCGCATCTTTATAATTATTTCGACGTAATACTCAGTAATCAGGATGTCACCCATTCAAAGCCGCATCCTGAGATTTATCAGGAAGCTATTCGTCGCTTGAATCTAACACCGGAACAGTGCCTGGTTGTGGAAGATAATGAGCACGGAATACAAGCGGCTAAAAGTGCGCAGGCTGCAGTGTTGGTGGTTAAAGAAGTTTCTGATGTAACCTACGACAACATTAAAAAATACATAGAAGAAATAGAGCGCAGGAGTAGAGCGGCATGAATGTCTTAATTTTAATGGCGGGTGATAGCAGCTTTATTTCTACCGATGGCAATTATCCTTTAAGCTTGGGTGAGGTCGAAGGAAAAACAGTACTGCAACATTTATTAGCAGAATGCGCTAATTTTCCTGAAGCCAAACTCACTTGTATTGTACGTGAAGAGGACATCAAGCGTCATCATTTAGATCAAGTGATCCATTTGCTTAATCCGCACGCTTCAGTGTTAAAGATAAAAAATCGCACCCAGGGTGCGCTGTGTACCGCTTTATTGGCAGCACATATTGATTCAGAAGAAAGTCTGCTGATTTTAAGTGGTAACGAATTAATCAAGCAGGATTTGCAGCGTATTATTGAAGACTTTACTGCACGTGATCTGGATGCAGGTACAGTTGTGTTCAATTCAGTACATCCTCGCTATTCATTCGTAAAACTGGATGAAAATGGTTTAGTCCAGGAAGCGGCGGAAAAAAATCCGATCAGCCAATGGGCGACAGCTGGATTTTATTGGTTTAAAAACGGTCAGGATTTTATGGCCGCGGCTAAAAATACTTTACGCAAAGACGCCCATGTCAATGGCATATTTTATATTTGTCCGGTGTTTAATGAATTGATCCTCCAACAAAAGCGGGTGGGTAGTTTTGCTATTGGTAATCATGATTACTTACCTTTGAAATCAGAACATCAATTTCAGCAGGCCACTCGTAATTATTCGGGACATGAACTATGAAGAAACATAAATTGCAAGACATGGTAAAAGGCTGGTTTGTCGGAAATTTTTCACCCGTCGCTTTAGCCAGTGAAGATTTTGAAGTGGCGATTAAGCATTATCGGGCCGGCGATCGTGAACCTGCTCATGTTCATCGTGTGGCAACTGAGTTGACTGCAATTGTGCAAGGTCGGGTGCGCATGCTGAACCAAGAATTCGAAAGCGGAGATATAGTCACCGTGGAGCCAGGAGAAGCTACCAGCTTTGAGGCCCTGACCGATGTAATAACCGTAGTGGTAAAAACCCCTAGTTTAACCGATGATAAATACTTAGTGTGATTATGAATCTAGTACAATTAATACATGAAAAGCAATTAAATTATCCCATGGCACGGGATCTTCCGCCTTTAGAGTGGGAGGGTGTGACTTTGCCGGAGGATAGTTTGATTGTGAGTTTCCGAGAAAATCCCAGCCATGCGCCGACTATGATCCGAAAAAATCTGCATGCTTGTCAGCGGCTATTAGATTTACCCGTGACTCAGAATCTCGTATTAATTGGTTTGGAAACTGATTCGCCGTTGGCGCCACTGATTTTATGGGATTTGGTGCATGTTTTACCTGTAAATTCCAAGATAATATTATTAGATAATTGTGATAAACCTGGCTATTTGCAACGTAATTATTTTGCGGGATCATTGCGTGTAATTGCCGAAAATGGCAGGCAGCGCATCCTGGAAAAAGTCGCGCCCTTACTGGTAGAAAAAGCAGCTGGTTTGGATCGTTGGAGTTTTGGTATTCCCGTGGGTCCCGAGGATGCTACTGGCTTGAATGCTGTGGTAAAAAGAATTTTAGAGCTTGATATTCCCGAAAAAGAAATCATTCTCTGTGGGCGTCCAGGGGCGAATTTCAAATATTGGCAGCAAGTGCGTATCGTTGGTGAAGATATACCTGTTCCTCCGGTGCGAATTTGTGCGAAAAAAAATGCTTTAGCAGTTGCAGCGCGTTTTGAAAATATATGTATTTTACACGATCGTGTTTTCCTGCCTTTAGATTTTTATAAAGGCGTGCAGCGCTTTGGTGATTTCTTTCCGTTTGTGGCGCTACAATCTATTTTCTTTGCGGACAAACATAATTTTCTACCTTATCGTTATTCTGATTATGGACAGAGTTTAGGCAGATACTCCACAGTGCAAGGCTTTAATCGCTCCGGAAAGCTGAGCAGCATTTTCCCGGACAATATGGCTGAACTTGAAAAAAACAGTTATATATATGCCAATCCGCTGCGTTATACAGAGATGAATTATGCTACTGGCAGTTTATTTATTTGTAAGAAAGAACTCTGGTTAAGCATGCCTCAAGACGAAAATCTTTTTTGGAGTGAATTTGAAGATATAGAACATTGTTTGCGAGCTGCTGCCAGTGGGATATCGGCGCGCATTAATCCCTATCTGTTCACACAATCTTTATTTTCTCGACCGTTATTGGTATGGCGGGGGGATACCAGTTTTGAAGCGCAACAAGGCCAGAGATCCACCGCGAATATTTTTTACAGAGCATGGATCAATAAAAGAAAGCCGTTGCTTAAAGTTTCATTATCTACAGCCCACAAAAAACTACAGGAATTTATTACTCGCTACGTTTCACCTGCAGATCAAATAACTATTATTAGTACAACAGCAAAATTACCTTCGACTGCACAGACATGGGTGTTACAAGCCGGAGCAGCTTTGGCTTTGGCAAAAGTTGCCCGTGAACAACAGGCAGTAAAGGCCTTCCTGCGCGATGTAGAGAAAATGGTTATCATCGATGAAGTTTCTCATAGCTTTCGTCAATTTTTATTATTAAATTTTTGCGAACATGGCACGAACGCAAAAAACCATTTGTTTGAATATTATTGGCTGTGGCATGCTTTTTTAACTGTGAGTCCCGGCGCTAAAATTTTCTATGAAGATTTACAGGATTTTTTTGTTTCTAGAAATTCTAAAACCAGAATTGGCAGTTTTGTTGCAGCTTGCTGGTTAAAATTTAAGAACAAAAATTTATTTTATCATCCGGATGGATTTCGGGGTTTCTATAAAGCTATAATAAATTCCACACCCTATTTGGAGCATATGAGCAATGAAAATTTTCGAGGTGAATCATGAAAGTAATAGTGGTTAACCGCGAAAATTTTCATAACAATCCTCAGACGGCCAGAATAAGGATCAAAGATATACTCGACGTTGATATTGAAGCACCAGTTTACCTTGGTGATTCCCTAAATTTACCGATAGGAGATAATCCTGCTGAGAGTGAATTACCAATAATCTCCCCCTTGCGATTAGTAGATTATTTGACTGAAAACCTTATACTGACAACATCCCGTTGTCATGACATTTTGGCTGAAAATAAGGAAAATATATTATCTCTAGACTTAACAGGTATAAATATTAATAGCATCATCCCCATAGCAAATATCTTTTCCAGAACTGCCTTCGCACTCAACAATAAACCGGCAATTTATATTTTGTTAGTCAATGAGTTATTTGGCGCAGATATTGCCGAGCACTGGTATAGAGCTTTTTATATTGAGCCCTATCCTGCGCATCTATTGCCAGTATATTTAAGTCGTAACTTATTTAAAATGAGAGCACGTGCTTTTATCCTGCGTTATTTTGGCGCAAGCGCAGAAAAAATAGCACGGCGCATTTGGCTGCTTAGTATGAAAATCAGAAGAAGATGAAATCTATCGATAATAAACTTATTTCCGTTGTGATCCAGGGCCCGGTATTTCGCAATGGCAGTGGTCAGGAATCAGGTGATTTATTGTGTAGGGCAATTGACTCCATTCATCAGCATTTACCTGAAGCCGAGATTATTATCTCTACTTGGTATGAGCAAAATGTGGCTGGGATGGATGATGTACACATTATTCAGTCGCATGAACCCGATCCCATTATCGATTGCACCGGCGATCTGAATAATATCAATCGTCAATTGCGTAGTACACAATTAGGCATTCAAGCTGCAAGCCGTCCTTATGTGCTGAAATTCAGAGCCGATCATTATTTAAGTAGTGCTGCTATTGCACAAATTGCCCCTCCGACCTCGTATAGCAAATATCGCTTTTTTCCCAAACCCATTACCATCACCAATTGTTTTATCCGCAATCCGCTTAAGGTACCTTTTCTATTTCATCTAAGCGATTTGATTATGTTTGGACAGAAAGAAGATTTGCTGGATATATGGCAACAACCTTTGGTCGATCCAGCACAATTAGTAATGCCGGAAGAGGAGCAGTTTAGAATTCTAGGAAATTACCGCAGTCGCACTTCCATGCGTCACGTGCCAGAGCAAAGCTTGACTTTAGGTTGGCTTGCTAAACGGGGTCTGTCTATTTGTCTGCCTTATTGTTCTTATACTTCTTGGCCGCTATTTGCGTTGTGGGAGCAGATATTAATAGCGAATTTTCATATGATTGATCATGAGGGATCGGGGATTGTTTTTCCACAGCGGTTTACCCGGGCCCTGTATGGCAAGAGGACAGTTTATAATGAGCGTGATCTGGTTACGGTGAAATCCGCGATTGGCAATTGGCGGCATAAAATGCGCTATATGGAATTGTGGTTTAATAAGTATTGCTTGGCCTGGGTTAGATTACAATTTTTGATGAGTATGGCGAGCCATTTGTTTTTTGCTTTATCACCAGATATTGAAAAAAAAGTTAGGTATTATTATCGTAAAATCAAAGGTATTAATCGGGTGGCATAAATCCAACCCACCGCTCTTCTCCATAATCCCTCCTATTGTCTATTTTTCTAAGAAATGGGCATAAGGGGTCAAGTATTCACATGACACTTTCAAAGAGAAGAGAAAGGGTCATGATGCTCCTTAGTAGAAAGTGTCATGTGAATACTTGACCCCTTCCTCCTCAGTTTCGATAAAGACTCCATCCGCATAGTTTGTACAATAAACGAGCGCCGACATTGGCGTCCCATTCTGCGGCTGGGTCGGGGGTGTCTAATGCCGCGGCAGTTGAGCTGCCGGGTGAGACTTCATTGAGGTCAAAACCGATGATTTTGCGTCCAGATTGCGCTACTTTCTTGATTAAATAAGTTGCCTCAGCAAAATCCAGGCCGCCTGGTACAGGTGTGCCGGTATGTGGGCAATACCTGGGGTCTAGGCCGTCGATATCAAATGAAATGTATACTTCTTCTGGTAATTGCTTAATGATCTGATCACAAATACTTGCCCAGGATTCACCGTTCATTTTTTGAGTGCTCATGTCAACATCAAAGAACGCGGTAATTCGCGATGACTGCTGTTTAATAAATTCAAATTCTTCCTCACACAGATCACGCAAACCGACTTGCACCAGTTTGGTCAACTTGGTTCTAGTTATGACATTATACATGATGGAAGCATGGGAATCGGTGAAGCCTTCATAGGCTTTTCTGAGGTCGGCATGGGCATCAACGTGTAACATTCCCATGCGGGGATATTTCTCCAAAAAAGCTGTAATGGCGCCAAAGGGCGTAGAATGATCGCCGCCGATGACTCCCACTTGCTTACCTTGCGCTAATAGATTTTTGACCGTGTTATAGACGTAATGGTTAAGTTTATGACTGTAATCATTCACTTTTTCGACGGCTGCGAGTAATTGGGGGTCATTACCGCTACCCCCTGCGGCGATAACAGGATGGGCCAATTGCTGGGCTGCCTGATTCCAGGTTTGGACTTCGGTGGATTCATCCATTAATGCAATACCGTGGCGGTAAAAATTCCCTAATTCTAAGTCGAATAAATCGATTTGCCTGCTGGCGTTTAGAATAGCCCTCGGTCCTAGCGAAGTGCCCCCTCCATAAGAAGTAGTGACTTCCCAAGGCACCGGCAGCAATACGAGCTGGGCTTGTTCTATGGAGAAGGGAAGGCCGAAAATTCCAGAATCTTCACCGGCAGCAGCATTAGGGTCAAAATTTTGCATAGAAAAAGTTCCTGAGCAGAAATTAATTACCGTTAATGTACTTCATCCTTCTGGTCTTTTGCAAAGATAGTATGAGGTGACCTCTTTCATAACTCCCCGCCGGATGGCAGAACAGTTCGTGAGCATTGGCAAGGTCTCCCTAGATAAATGTGGCTAATTATGCCAGCATAGAGCAATCAATTTCTTGCAGGAGTACCCGCTATGTTACAAATCTATGGATCACCTTTATCATCCCCGACGAATAAAGTCCGTTATGTGGCAAATTACTTGGGAATTCCTTATGACTTCCACCGCCTTAACGTGTCAGCAGGCGAACATCGCAAACCAGAGTTTCTGCGGATTAATCCATTAGCTAAAGTACCAGCCATGGATGATGCCGGTTTCACCTTGGGAGAAAGTAATGCAATTATCCGTTATTTAGCCGATAAACAGGGATCTTCTTTATATCCTCGGCAATTGCAGCAACGAGCTCTGGTGGATCAATGGCTAGATGAAGTTGCACAACATATTGCTGTTGCCATCGGCAAAATTATGTACAACACTTATTTTTACAAAATTAAGAAAGTGACACCAGATGAACGAGCTCTCCAGGATGGACGCCAGCATTTGGCGCAGGAATTAGTATTGATAGAGCAGCAGTTAGCGCAAAATCAAAACATTGCCGGTGTGGAAATCACTCTGGCTGATATTGCCTTACTTGCCGCGTTGGATGCCAGTGAGCTGGTTAAATTGGAACTGTCGATTTATCCTTATTTAAATGCATGGCGCAACAACTTGATGCAAGAAGCATTTTATAAAGAGTGTCATGTGAATTTTACCGTGGCCTTCCAAGAGATCTTGGCAAAAATAACCAGTCAGGTTTCTTAAATCGATGAAAAATATTTTTATAGGTATAGATGGTGGCGGAACAAAGACTTCAGTGCGAGTAGAAAATGCAGTGGGAGAGTTGTTGGGTCAGGCAAAAAGTGGCCCAGCCAATATCCGCACCTCTATCCCCCAAGCCTGGCACTCTATCTTAACGGGTATAGAGACGGCTTTGGCGGCAACCTCCATCCGCTTAGATGATCGACAATATCGCTTTCATATCGGTTTAGGATTAGCCGGCACCGAAGATCACCAGGCCGCTCAAGAATTCCTGGGGCGACCACATCCTTTTACCAGCCTAATATTAGATTCAGATGCGTATACCGCTTGTCTTGCTGCGCATAATGGCGAAGACGGGACTATTATCATTATTGGTACCGGCGTCATTGGTTATTCGCTCTACCAGCAGCAAAGATATACGGTGGCTGGCTGGGGATTTCCTTATAGTGATAAGGGATGTGGCGCTTGGTTGGGAATGGAGGCGATCCGCTTAGTGTTCCGATATATTGATGGCCAAGTGGCAGATTCTTCTTTGATTCAAGCTATTTTAGCGCGCTTTAATAATGAGGTAAACGATATTGTTTCCTGGTCCAATGTCGCCGGACCCGCGGAGTTTGCAGATATTGCTCCGCTGGTGATTAGCCAAATTGAGCAGCAAGACGTCTATGCAGTGGGTTTGATAGAAGAGGCTAGCCGCGAAATTGAATTGATTGCTGAAACCTTGGAAAAAAAACTACCGGCTAACCATACACCTTTACCTTGTTGTCTATTAGGGGGAATTGCACCGTTTATTCAACCTCGAATCCGTACGGCAGTGCAGTCTCGTTTGGTGACTCAGCAGTATGATGCTGCCAAGGGTGCTATTTTTATGCTGAAACAACAGTGTGGTGCCCTTGATCTGGTTGGCTGTCAAACTTAGGAGGCTTGGGCTGCCATAGTTACCCCACAGTTAGATTAACTTATTTATTTCATTGGAGGGGTGGGCAAAGGCTGTCATCCTGAGCCCTTAGAGGTTCTATAAAGCTCATAAGGCTACGGAGCTTTTTATAGCAACTTACCTGGGAGTGGCTCGCGAAGGATCTCCTTGGGGTGGCACTGCGTACGAAGCGCCACCTCAAGGAGATCCTTCGC
>FTIX01000010.1_pt1 | contig 27538 bp, 21 predicted proteins | sample 1658561 | NCBI WGS metagenome assembly FTIX01 (sample SAMEA3914836, study PRJEB12502) | metagenome | biome: forest; material: soil | place: Canada | collected 2011-07-03 | depth 0.3 m | reverse complement strand
ATCCAGTAGAGTCTCGGCTTTCTGGATTGCTTCGTCGCAAGCTCCTCGCAAGGACGGCCCAAAGGGAACGGCTCAGGGAATGCGGAAGAGAAAAAATTCACTAAAAAAGTATTCTATGGCATTGAGGTTAAAGGTTACGGAGGGTTCAACAGAGGGCGTTAACTGACATGGACGTCAGTTACGAGCCTCCATGGACGGATTCACGGCGTCCCTTTGTTGAACCCTCCGTAGCCTTTAACCGGTGTTTGTACCTACTACATAATCACGACGATTTTGAGAACCAAAACTATGCTAGCTTACATCCTCCGCCGCATCCTATACGCCATCCCTATCCTGATTGGCGTCAATTTAATCACCTTCATATTATTCTTCATGGTCAACTCCCCCGACGACATGGCACGCTTCCAGCTTGGCCAAAAATACGCCACTCCGGCCGGCATAGAACAATGGAAATATGTCCATGGCTATGATAAACCGCTATTTTTTAATACGGCTCAGCAAGGCAGCAAAACCATCACCGACACCTTATTCTTCCAAAAATCCCTACGCTTATTCGCATTTCAATTTGGCTCATCGCAGCGCGGACGCGATATCGGCTTCGACATCACCCAACGCATGTGGCCGAGTTTAGCAGTGGCAATCCCAACGCTCATACTAGGGTTATTCCTTAACATCGTCTTTGCATTGCTCCTAGCTTTCTTCCGCGGCAGTTATTTAGATCTATGGGGAGCACTGTTTTGCATCATTTTAATGTCAATTTCTGCCTTATTTTACATCATTGGCGGCCAGTTTTTATTTTCCAAAGTACTAAAACTCATGCCGATTTCTGGCTATCAAAGTGGCCTTGACGCGATTAAATTTCTAATACTGCCGGTTGCTGTTGCTGTATTAAGTGGATTGGGTGCTGGCACACGCTGGTATCGCACGATTTTTTTAGAAGAAATTGGCAAAGACTATGTGCGCACTGCCAAAGCCAAAGGCTTATCCGACAGCATCATTTTATTCCGCCACGTCTTAAAAAATGGCTTAATCCCAATTCTAACTGGCGTGGTGGTCGTTATTCCCACGTTGTTCATGGGCAGCTTAATTCTAGAATCTTTTTTTGGTATCCCGGGGCTTGGCAGCTATACCATTGACGCCATTACTCAGCAGGATTTTGAAATTGTCCGCGTCATGGTTTTTCTAGGCACAGTTCTGTATGTATTAGGATTAATATTAACGGATATATCCTATACACTGGTCGATCCACGTGTTCGTTTAGTAAAGGACTGAGCTCATGCATTTTAAACCTGCCATCCTCTGGACCGATATCTTATTCTTCATCCTGATCTTTGCCGTGATCGGATTCGTGATTTACGTCAGACACAGCCCATTGCAACGACAAAATTGGCAACAGGTATTTAAACGCCCGTTAGCCACATTTTCCGGTGTTATTTTATTGGCCTATGTCCTCATCGCCCTGTTAGATTCACTGCACTTCCATCCACCTCTACCCAATTTAATCGCTGGAAAAGTTTTCTATTCCACCCAGGTGGAAAGTCTGTTCGATGTGCTCATCAGACCTTTGGGACAATACGAAGAAACTACTTATTCCGCACCGTTCGCTGTAGCTTTGCCGACCCAGGCAAATAATTTTACTTTGCCACAAGCACTGGTAATTGCAGCTAGTGAAGCTGTGCTGAGTTTTGCGATCATCGCCGGGTTGATCACTTGGATTGCTGCGCGTCACCAGCAGAGATCGATCATGACGCAATGGCAATTGATCTGGCAAGGGCGCAGTATGGTGGCATGGCGATCCATTTTTTTAGCAATTGCACTGGTATTGTTTATTGCAGCAATGACGCTGACTTTGTCAAAATACTGGCATATTTTTGGCACTGGTATAGTGGGTCAGGATATATTTTACCAAACCCTGAAAAGTATTCGCACCGGCCTGATTATTGGCACTTTGACCACGCTATTTATGCTGCCATTTGCTGCAATTTTTGGCATGATGGCCGGTTATTATAGTGGCTGGATCGATGATGTAATCCAATATGTCTATACGACATTAAGTTCAATCCCTGGTGTATTGCTGATTACCGCAGCCATTTTATCGCTACAAATCTTCATGCAGAATCACGCTTATTTATTTCCAGATTTGGCTTCGCGCGCTGATGCACGGCTATTGATTCTCTGCGCAATATTGGGTGTGACCAGCTGGACTGATTTATGCCGCTTATTACGCGGAGAAACCTTGAAGTTGCGCGAAATTGATTTTGTGCAGGCCGCAACGGTGATGGGAGTGCCTAGTTATAAAATCCTCTTGCGCCATATTTTGCCCAATATTGCCTACATTATCTTAATCACCGTGGTATTAAATTTCAGCGCCCTGGTATTGGCAGAGGCGGTGCTATCCTATGTGGGCGTTGGAGTGGACCCTTCAACGATTAGCTGGGGGAATATGATTAACAGCGCACGGATGGAATTGGCGCGTGAACCCGTCGTTTGGTGGCCATTATTGGCTGCATTCATTTTTATGTTCGCCTTGGTATTAACGGCAAATTTATTTGCTGATGCCGTTCGTGATGCCTTTGATCCCCGAGTCAGCGAGGAGAAATCCTAATGGCCTCGTCCTTATTGGAAATCAAAAATCTTTCCCTGCGTTTTCATGGCGAAGCGGGTTATGTTAAGGCATTAGAAGCAATCAGTTTCACTATTTCTCGCGGTGAAACTCTGGCATTAGTTGGCGAATCGGGTAGCGGTAAAACTTTAACCGGGTTTAGTATTCTACAGATATTACCGACGGCGGCGCAGATCAGTGCGCAGAGCCAAATATGGCTGGATGGCCGTGATTTGTTGTCTCTGCCAGAGAAGATGATGCGAAAAATCCGCGGTAAACGCGTCGGTATGATTTTCCAAGAAGCCAGTGTCGCGTTTAATCCAGTACTCACCATTAACCAACAGATCGATGAAATTTTAAAATGTCATCTGCCGTTATCAGCTGCACAACGTCGACAACGCACTCTTTCTTTATTGCATGAAGTGGGTATTGCTGATCCGGAGCATTGTGCCGATTCTTATCCCCACACTTTATCGGGCGGTATGCGACAACGTGCCATGATTGCAATGGCTTTGGCGCCCGAGCCCGATTTGCTAATTGCTGATGAGCCAACGACGGCAGTAGATGTCACTTTGCAAGCGCAAATTCTGCAGTTGCTGCGCAGTATCCAGAAAAAAAATAACATGGCCATGCTGTTTATTACCCATGATTTGGGCATTGTCTATGAGATGGCCGATCGTGTTGCAGTGATTGCTAAAGGTCATATTGTCGAGCAACAAATAGCATCCTCATTTTTTAGTCAGCCGCAACATCCCTATAGCAAGCAATTATTTGCGGCATTACCGACTTGGCAAAAACGTTTGCAACCGCCGGCGCAAGGTCCAGTGCCTGAACCGATTTTGGCGGTGAATGATATGAAGGTCTATTTCCCGATTAAAAAAGGGATATTGCAAAAGACGCGAGATTTTGTGAAAGCGGTGGACGGCGTGAGTTTTGACCTCGCTGCGGGACAAACTTATGCCTTGGTGGGGGAATCAGGCTCTGGTAAAACCACAGTGGCAAAGGGTATTTTACATTTGGCAAAATTAACCGCCGGTGAAGTGAGTTTTCTCGGGCAACCGATTTCGCGGTTTTCTCGGCATAAGATGCATAGTTGGCGTAGTGAGTTGCAGATGATTTTTCAGGATCCTTATGCTTCTTTGAATCCGCGGATGCGGGTGAATGAAATTATTGCCGAAGGTATGTTGGTGCAAAAAACAGTGGGGAATTTGCAGCAATGTCAGCCTATGATTGATGAGTTGCTGCGGCGTGTGGGTTTGCCTATGTCGGCGAAGAATCGTTTTCCTCATGAATTTTCTGGAGGTCAGCGGCAGAGAATTTGTATTGCCAGGGCATTGGCGATGCAGCCGAAATTGATTATTTGTGATGAGCCGACCAGTGCTTTGGATGTGATTGTGCAGATGGATATTTTGCATTTGTTGCATGAATTGCAAAAAGATATGGGGCTATCTTATTTGTTGATTACGCATAACATTGCGGTGGTGGCGTTTTTGGCTGACTATGTTGGGGTGATGCATCGGGGGAAGATTCTTGAGCAGGGTCCAGTGGAGCAGGTGTTGTTTCAACCACAGCATGAATATACTCGAAAATTATTGTCGGCGGTGCCGAAGTATGATTTTGCCGGAGTAGAGTAAATATGGAGCTTGGTTAAAGAGTGCTTATTAAAAGTACGGTTAAAGGGTGCTCGGGGCTTGAACTTAAGGGACGCCGTGAATACATCAATGTAGCTTGGAACTTACATCCCTGTCAGTTAACACCCTTAAGTTCAAGCCCCGAGCACCTTTTAACCTCAGTGCCTTGCCAAGCATAAAATTTAGAGAGCATTTAAAAAATCTTTGGGAGAGGGGAAAGGGTCGGTAAACATTTATATATGAACACTATTTTAATAAAAACAGCTCAGTGAGGAGATTTACATGACCGAAGCAGAAATTATTTTTGAAACCTTATCCGGTGAACACGGCGATATTGGTTTGATTACCTTGAATCGGCCGAAGATGCTTAATGCTTTAAACCAAAGCATGTGTATCGCTATGGATGCGCAGTTATGGCAATGGCAGCAGGATGATCAAATCAAAGCGGTGGTGATCCGTGGTGCGGGTGATCGAGCGTTTTGTGCCGGTGGTGATATCCGAAGTTTATATGCTTTAAAAGATGAGCCTATTCCGGAAAAGCCATTTTTTTGGTATGAATATCGGCTCAATCATCGTATTTTTCATTTCCCGAAACCGTATATTGCTTTCCTCGATGGATTAACGATGGGTGGCGGTGTAGGCTTGTCGGTGCATGGTGATTTTCGGATTGGTACAGAGAAATTGCAGTTTGCTATGCCGGAAACGGGGATAGGTTTTTTCCCGGATGTGGGTGGCAGTTATTTTCTGCCGCGTTGCCCGGGACGTATTGGCTGGTATTTGGCCTTAAGCGGTCAGGCAGTTGGGTTGACTGATGCTAAAGAGGCGGGGGTGGTGACGCATCAGGTGATGAGTGCCCAATTACCCGAATTGTTGGCGGCCTTGGTAGCTACGCCCTGGGCGGATAATTTATCACTTACTGCAGCCAATACTATTGCGCAGTTTCCTTCACCAGCTGTTGCCGGTGATTTAGCAGAGCGACGAATACAGATTGATGCTTGTTTTTCGCAGTCCTCAGTAATCGCTATTATGGAACAATTACAGCAGGGTGATTCCTGGGCGAAAGCTACTGCGCAATTATTGTCGACCCGTTCTCCGACTAGTTTGCAAGTGACCTTTGCACAGTTAACGCGGGGAGCTCAATTAAATTTTGATGATTGTATGCAGATGGAATATCAAATGGCTTTGCAGTTTCTACGCACGCCAGATTTTTATGAAGGGGTTCGTGCGGCTGTGGTTGATAAAGATCGCAATCCGCAGTGGCAGCCAAAAACTCTGGCAGAAATTGAGGAAAGTACGATTGCAGAGTTTTTTAAACCTAAAAAATATGTTGCGGCATTGGAGTTTGAAGCGGTTGGTTAATTATAAGTTAAATAGTAGCTGGTGGATTGTTGAGAGGCGCATTTTCTTAAATTTGGCCGAAGGTTCTTAACCGACTTCCTTGTCGATTAATGGCTTTTTATGAGAGGGTTAAGAGCCGCCCATTAAATTATAGCTAGAGTTTAAATTCAGGTGAGATAAAAGAGGATCACCTTCTAAACCTTGACGATTTGGAATTGCTGCGGGAGGGACTGCATTTGCTTGGCGCTGTGCTTCAAGATAAGAGACTGCTGCATGGAATATATAATTGGCGAGATAGGCCAGACATGCGCCTCCTATCATCATCCCTAGAGTTAGACCCATTACTTTAAGTTGTCCACCTGTTGTTGAATCAAATACATTATTGCCTATGAAATACCCAGCAAGGCCCCCTACTACCGCCCCGGTAGCGGTGGTAAGCACTTGTTCCTCTTCACTTTGTTGCGTCATGATTATATCCTCTTGTTTTTATATGCTAGATGATGAATTAATGGATTTTAACATAAAAATATATGAAATAATGCGAGAATGATGATCCGTTTAGCTTAGTGAAACTCCCAGGAAATGACTAACCAACCAAATAAGTAATGTACTCGCTGCCCCACCAATGAGCAACATACCTAGCCCAGATTTCCAGGCACTGCGGCCTGTAAACAAACTCAAACAAATATCTATGCGTTAGTTATTGAATCCACTGCTAACTGCTGCTCTTATCGGATCTATTTCTCCATCAAGTTCAAAAACTCCCTCTTCACCATCCTCAGTTGAGTTAAGACGATAAGTTTTCATATCTTTCACCATGGTTTGGTCCTCCCAAGAATAAGAAGTCACTGCAGCTATTTCTACTATATTCGTTAGGCTGGATGCAATAGGGTCTATAGTCTGAGAAATGGGTGGCGTTAGCATTTTTGAAGGAATAGAAGATTTGTTATCCATAGAATGCATGGCCATTGATCCTGTAGATTGAGTCAGAGAAGAACGGTCCGACAAACAACAACAGCAGCAATAACTAAAAAATTTTAATAGTGAATTTTTAAATTTTTTATTTGTTGATTCTTTTTGCGATATTTCTTTTGGTTCTGTGGACATGAAATTCTCCTTGAGGGGTTATGCACAAATAACTTTTGGGAATTTCCCCTCGTAATTGGTTGTCTACATGAACCCATTTATTGAAAAGATTTTTTAAGCTGTAAAATAGCAAGTTCAGTGCTTGCGCGTGGTGCTGGGGTTAAGGTAATTGCTCCTAAAATAAGATTATCATGAATAGTTCCCAGCATTCGCACAGATGTGACCGGAACGCCTGCCGCAGCAAGTTTATGCGCATAAGCCTCAGCTTCATCACGCAAAACATCGTTCTCATTACAGGTGATTAATGCGGGTGGTAAATCTTTTAATTGTTCCAGGCTGGCTTGGAGCGGGGAAGCAGTTATTTGTTTGCGGGCCGCCTCATCAGGCAGATAAGAATCCCAAAACCATTGCATTGCCTTACGAGTTAAAAAATAACCTTCGGCAAACTCTTGATAAGAACCGGTGTTAAAGTTAGCATCGGTCACTGGATAGAAGAGGATTTGCTGAGCGATTTTTGGCCCACCACGTTCTTTGGCAAGTAGAGTTACTGCGGCAACCATATTGCCACCTACGCTATCGCCTACCAAGGCAATTTTTGCAGCCTCGACATTGAAAAGTTTGGAATTTTCAGCAATATATTGGGTCGCTGCATAAGCCTCTTCAATAGCAACGGGATATTGGGCTTCAGGCGAGCGTTCATAATCTACAAAAACTAGAGCACATTGTGCGCCATTGACCAGATCATGAATAATTCGGCTATGAGTTTCCTTGCTGCCTAACACCCAACCACCACCATGAAAATACATAACGACCGGAAGGGAAGAAGACTTATTGTTTTGCGGTCTAAATATCCAAGTACGGATTTTGCCTTTGGGTCCCACCGGCAGGATATGTTCTTCCATTTCAGTTGGCTGATTGGGCGTTGGACCATTGAAAGGGTTTGCTTTAGCTGCACCCTCCAATACTTTTCTTGCTTCAGTGGGTGACAAGGTATAGATAGGCGCCCCATTGCTGGCAGCAAGCAGATCAAGAAATTTTTGGGCGAATGGTTCTACAGAATTTAATTTTGAATTGCTGGAATTCATGTTAATAGTCTCCTCCATGAGTTTGATTTTGTTGCCGTAACTATGGGTTGACGCGAGATAGATATTCCATTCTATTGTGGTGGATAAGAAAACTTGCGTTGATGTGACTGCTCAGATAAAGATATCTTCAATTGAGTCAGCATCAAATACTCGTTCTCCCCATAGAAGTAAAGTAGAGTGATCAGCTTGCTGAATCTGTCGTTTATATTTAGAAGGAATTTTTTCAAAACGAAGTTTAAGTAGCCGGATTAAGAAAGTTGCTTCACCTTCATGTAATCCTTGCTGAAATCCTTTCTCAAGACCTTTCTCCATGCCTGTTTTTATGCCTTTTTCAATACCAATTTGTTCGACTGCAGTGAGGTAGTTCATGGTTTTTTCCTCCGCTAGGTATTTTATTTCTTTAAGTATTCTATCACACATTTCTCAGGAGGTTAAGCTAAGAAAGAAAATTGTATGTTTTAGCAAAAAATATAACAGGGAAATCAAGCAGATAAATAATAATTTTGATATCTAGGCCATGTCATTATCCACAAATAGGACGTAGCTGAACTTATTCATTCCATTAAAGATGCGGACGGTAGATTCCCGCTTGTGAGTACAATGTTCGAGGAAAATATTGCGAAGCGGGAACGACGGGATCGGGATTGCTAATCATTAAAAAAAATGTGTGCATCGGATAGCTTTAAAGAGTCTTATTGCAAATGGTTGAACTATTCAATCAAATAAAGTTAGTTGACGAATGCTTGGTTTTTTCTTAAAACTGTGTAGATCAAGATTATTCTTTGTGGTTTCATTCATTCCAAAACGTTTGCAGGCAATTAAGAAACGTTGCGCGATTAATTGCGCGAATTCCCCTTCTCCGTGCATGCGTTTACCAAAGCGGGCATCGTATTCCTTGCCGCCGCGCATTTGGCGAATAAGGCTCATCACATGTTCTGCGCGGTCAGGAAAATGCTTGGCTAACCATTCCTTAAAAAGTTCTTTTACTTCATGCGGCAGTCGCACCAAGACATAACTCGCTTGCCTTGCTCCAGCCTTTTTCGCGGTTTCTAAAATTTTTTCTAATTCACCATCATTAATCATGGGGATAATCGGTGCGACCATAACACGGATAGGAATCTGTGCTGAATTTAAATCAGCGATTACTTTTAAGCGTGCTTGCGGTGAAGCGGCGCGTGGTTCCAGAATTTGTTTCAATTCAGCGGAAAGGGTGGTTAGGCTAATGGCAACTTTAGCCAGATTCCTGCTGGCCATTGCTCCAAGCAGATCAAGATCACGTTCAATTAATTTACCCTTAGTAATTACTATAACCGGATGATGATATTGATTCAGTATTTCAAGAATACTCCGGGTTATTTTTAACTGTTTTTCTACCGGTTGATAAGGGTCGGTATTTGCGCCGAGCACAATAGGCTTGCAAATATAACTGGGCTTATTCAATTCTTTTTCTAATAATTCTGCGGCTTTTGGTTTATAAAAAATCTTGGTTTCAAAATCGAGGCCGGCGGACATATTCATATAGGAATGGCTGGGTCTGGCATAGCAATAAATACAGCCATGCTCACAGCCGCGGTAGGGATTGATCGATTGTTCAAAACCAAGATCTGGGGAATCATTGTGAGAGATAATGGATTTGGCGTTATCGAGCAATAAAATAGTATCTAATGACGGCGCAACTTCTTCGCTATGCCAATCATCAATAAACGCTTCGCGGGAGGTTTTTTCAAAACGCCCGCTAGGATTGCTAATAGCGCCTCTACCTTTAATTGTATACATGACTATGCCTATTCTACCTTTAACAATTTAATCTCTTTCTTACGCGCTCGACAACATTGGGTGGCTGAAAGCCACCCTAGGAATTAACATAATATACTATTTATATAAAAAAACCCAAGCTGTAGCACTACTGCTCTTTTCCGTCATCCCCTCAAGGTTTGATCTGGGGGTTGCGGACTTTTCTGAAGTATTGCTATAGAGTTGTCTGTACTGTCAGCTCTAGTTAAATCAGGAGCTATAGGAGGTGGGGAGGATGGACGACGTGATTCCGCTATAAAATGTAAATTTCTAAGTGCAACCGATGTTTTACTTTCTTCTGGGTTTGTTGTTCTGCTAGAGGCAGATATAGAAGCAGTCTGAGTCATGCTACGTTTTGAATCAGTCTCAATCGATGCAGAACTATCCTCCTCATTATGAATTGGATCGGTAGTGGGGATTAAGTCAGGCATGGACGGCAATGAAGTAGGGCTGGAGTCAGTATAAGAGTTTAATTTTTTATCTTTTACTTCAAAAGAGTTATCTTCTGTCAAATCTGATGAAGTTCGCCTATGTTTCCGCTTTGATTCTGCAATTGAAAGATTTAAGTTAAGAATTGAAAAATATTTCCGGGCTGTTGCAGGAAGTTTCCTTGCAAAATATTCGATATGCTGCCAATCATTTTTCTTCCGCGCAGCTTCTGCGATAGCGAGAATGGATTTGCCCATATATAACAATTCTTCTCGCATATTTTCTTCAGGGTTAGGTGTGGGGATGAGTACTTCATCATCTGAGTCATCAGGCGGAGCCGCTGTGGTGATTGTCGTCATCACAGGTAGACTAGAAAAAAACTGTTCTGATTTTTGTGAAAGTAAATTAATCCAAAAGATCACCGTATCCCAATCGTTGTTTTCTCTAGCTTCAGCTATTAGGCTTTCTAACCGTTTGTAGATAGATTGGATAGAAATGTCTTTAGCACTTGCTCCAGATGAAATCAGCGCTCTCACCAATATAAAATCACTGTTGGTCCAAAAAGATTTAACTTTTTCTGAACTCACTTCATTTATGTTCATCTCATCGGTAAGGAGTAGCTTAAGCATTGCTTGGGTGTTAGAAAAATTTCTGGGAAGTTGTGCATGTAAAAAACCAGTATGGTACCAGCAGTCAAGAAAAAACTCTAAGGGTGACTTGGTGATTCCCTCGGGCATGACATTGATCTGAGCTTTTTTGCTGAGTAGAAAATCAACCATGTCTAGATCAAAGCGTTGAATTGCGATATAAAGTGGGGTAAGGATCTTGCCGAGATTGATCTCATCCTGACGACCATTTCTTAATAATTTGGCTACTAGGGCTATATCTCCCGTAGCTGTTATTTTCATCAGAAGTGTTCCTCCTGACCGAAAAGTATAGCCGATGGGAATATGGTAAAATGTAAATTCATTCTTTAGTAATAGCGCGACAATTTCCATTGAATTTTGTGCCAATGCTAGATCTAATAGGGTTTTATCTGAGGGAAGGCCGGGAATGTCGTTAGTTTTCACGTGGTGTTGCAACAGCAGCCCCACTACTTTGGCGCTGCCATAATCTATCGCATGGATAATCAGCGCTGAATCCATTATCTCCGCATTGACGTCAAGCAGGTTGTCTATAAGTAGTAACTTAAGATCGTGTATATTCTCTGAGCGAATCAATTCCAGAACCCTATTTTCCTTTTCAGATTCACTCGTTTTAGTTTTATATTCGAGGCCAAACCTTTGGATAGACATCATTTTCAAAACACTGTCTGTCTTAACATCTTTATTAAGATTGAGTAAATTCGATGGCTGGTCTAGAAAAGGAGCTATATGAATTAGGATATCTTCTAGCGATGATAGGGCATGACTAAGAGGAATATTTTTGTTATTTGCAGTTTTAATACCTGAAAGTGTATTGTTTAATTCTCGAAAAGCCAGTGCGAACATGCTCTTGGAATCTTTTTGTTCCGACAATTTTTCTAAGAAAGTGGTTGATGTTCCCAGGGGTTCATCTAGAGGTGCTGTTTGAAGAAGTTTTTCATCACCTTTAGTAGATTCTTCTTCTAATTCTTTTTTAACTTCCAATGGACTTTTTTCTTTTTTTTCTATGTTCATTGCCAGATCCTCATTGAATAGCGGCATATATTCCAGTGTAAATAAAATTTAATCAAGGGAAAATATGATTATTTTCTTTGTTGACAGAAATAAATATATAGCGTATTTAATATAAGCCGATGAGTGGTTAATAATAATGCAGAGCAGGACTTTCATATAAAAATAACAATAACGAGGGTCAGTATGGAGAATAGTAATGAACTTAATTTCGGACAAGATGTAAAATCTACTGGAAAGTCTAGCCCACCTACTTTCACAAGCCAGCCCTCATTTTTTGCTTCGCAAGCTACTGAGGCAATCTCTATCCCCAAGAGAGAAGAAAAAATCGGGCCATCAATCGCGACTGCCCCGAAGCCAGATTCAAATTTAGTTGGCTTGCCCGATGTTTTATTTTTTTCCATTGTCAACTTTCTTGATCCCAAAAATATTCACCTATATCTCGGATTGACTAATCGACAAATCTGGAACTTATCAGGCACATTAGCTTACTGGAAAAGTTTTTATTTTAATTCTAAGGAAACCAATCGTCAGCAGGTGTTGCAAGCGGCTATAGAACGAATTGGATGTTCTATTCTCCATCAGGCAGACATACAGGAAGAGCTAACCTTTAAAGTTATTGCGGGTTTGCGGGTTGGAAGAAAAAGTTTATTAGTGCACACCATGCAGCAATCACAGCTTTCGTTGCGTCAGAAATATTTGACTGAAGCACAGACTAAAAAAATGGCAATAAACGCTCAATGCGCGGAAATGCAGCTGGAATTTAAAAGAAGAGACATAGAGCTTCCTGGTCTGCGAGTAGAGGTGCCCCAATTACCTGCAGAAGGACAGATCAGGCAACATGAGCTGGAATTCCAAAAACTACTAGCGGTATTTAAAAAAATTACTAATCGTGATCTTGAAACGCATCTGAGTAGATATGAGGAGTCACAGTGGCAATATATTCGCAGTTATTTCGATGCAATTTTCTTGAGCGGCGAAGAATGGCAAAAGATTATAGAACCAAGTGGAGCTTTTGGACAAAGAATGCTCACTATCTTGCCTGAATGTGAGATTTCTCTTGGCAAGGGAGATTATGGTTTATCGGTTGGGAAGGGACGGTTTAGAACCAATATGTTCTTGTTAGTGGTGCAGCTGGGCAACATAGGATTGCTGGTGGCAAGTCATGAAAAGATTAAGGCGCTAATAGTTGCATCCTTAGAAATGGGGTCAAATGAACTAACTAATCCTAATAGGTCAGTGCATTTTGGGGAATTGTTAGCTCTATCAGCGCAAGACGGAGACGAGGCAATTATGCAGTTTTTGTATGGATTAGGAGCTCCAGTGGAAACAGAAGCTCAGGAGTACCAATATGTAACCGCTCTGGGTAAAGCGTTAAGATCTTATCAAGATGAGGCTGTTAAACTAATTATTGCTCATGGTGAAGTAGATAGTTTTAAAGCTTGTAGTTTCACACGTTCTCCACTTTCTATCGCCTGTTTCGAGCATAATATTTCCGGAATGTTAATTCTTTATGCTGCCGGAGTTGATTTAAATAACCAAAACTCTAATAATACATCGTTAGAGAGACAAGCTCGCGATATAGGGATGTTTACTAGAAGAATCACAAAAGAAAAGGGTGGTGATTTGGAAACCGGCATGAGAATCGGCTTATCTGGCGATCCGATTGTAAAAAAGCTGGGTCTTGGAACGCTGCCCATAAAATTAGAAATGCTAAGAGTGTTATTGATCTGCGGCACTGATCCTTTAAAAGTCGAAGATGATCGCGCACGCACAACAATCAATATGGTGTATAAAATCAATGAGGATTTAAGAAGCAGTTTCCTGGATAAGCAAAAATGGCAGGTGAGAGAAAGTAAAGCTGGCCATTCATTACAACACAAGGGGTAAGCAAATACTGGGGTTATGGTGAGTTAATCAATTAAGAAAAACAGCAGTTTCTTTAGATTTAACTTCGCCGCTCTGTACCCGCCACAGATCAGCATACACGCCGTCGAGATCCAGTAAATCATCATGATGACCTTGCTCGATTAACCCACCATCGCCGATCACTACAATACGATCTGCATCGCGAATAGTAGAAAGCCGATGGGCGATAATTAATGCGGTTTTACCAGCAGTGATGGTCTTGAGATTTTCTTGAATGATTTTCTCGGTTTCGGTATCAATTGAACTGGTGGCTTCATCTAACACTAAAATGGGCGCATTTTTTAGAATGGCGCGAGCGATGCTTAAGCGTTGGCGTTGACCACCGGATAATTTAATGCCGCGTTCCCCGACCATAGTGTCATAACCTTCGGGTAAGCTCACAATAAATTCGTGCAAATGCGCCAGCTTCGCTGCAGCAATAATTTCTGCGGGGCTTGCATTAGTTAGACCATAGGCGATATTTTCAGCTATGCTGCCGTGAAATAAGTAAATATCCTGGCTTACCAGTGCAATGTTGCGGCGTAAATCATAGAGAGAAAGACTGCGGATGTCATGACCATCAATGAGTATGGAGCCACCAGTGACATCATACAGGCGTAGAAGTAGTTTTATCAGCGTTGATTTTCCGGCGCCGGTTTGACCGGCAATCCCCACAGTCTCTCCAGCTTTGACCTTAAAATTTAAATCCCGCAACACCGGATTAAATTGCCCATACTGAAATTGAACGTGATTGAAGAGAATATTGCCGCGTATAGGGTCTATGCTAATGGGTTGGGCAGGATCTTGAATGGTCGATTCAGTGGCCAGCAAGCTGAAGGTTCTGCGCGCACTGGCATCTGCACGTTGATAACTATCTAGGGTGACGCCGAGTCGAGTCAATGGCCATAACACACGCTGAATTAGCATAGAAAACATAACTAGCTGCGCCACGGTAATGGCATGTTCACCCTTGAGAATCCAATAACTGCCTGCCAATAAAACTCCAGCAAACCCAGCGGCGACACCCATGCGAATTAAAGGTACAAACAAAGCGCTCAGATTAATGGCATGGTAATTACTGCGACGGTATTGGTCTGAAGCTGCTGCCACGCGCGCCGTTTCAAAACGTTCAGCGGTGAAACTTTTGATCACCGTGATACCACTCAGATTATTTTCTAAGCGGCTAGAAAGTTGCCCGACACTGTTGCGCATGGTGCGGTAGCGTGGGCCAATAAATTTTTGGAACCTCAGACTGCCCCAAATAATCAATGGGATTGGCGCCATGCCGATGATGGCTAGTTGCCAGGAAGTGGCAAATAACACAAAGCAGGAAAATACCATTAAAGTCGCCAGCTGCAGTAAATCACTGAGCCCTGAATTTAAGAAGCGCTCTAGTTGATTGACGTCATCATTAAGCATGGCCAAGGTTTCACCCATACGATGATTTTCAAAAAAAGCAATCTCGCGTCCCTGGATTTTTTCATAAGTGGCCATACGTAAGTCATGCTGGACATCTTGTGCTAAGATCATAAATGAACGATCGGCCAACCATTGCGTGATGCTCTCGAAACCGAAAATCACCACACCGAGTAATGACAGCAAAATAGCTAAAGCCCAGATGCTTTGAGTGGGCAGCAACCAATGCAACCAAGCAGGTGTCTGGCCGCTCAGGGTTGCTACTACCCAGCCTACTAACAGCGGTGGCATTAAATCGAGGATTTTATTAAGGATGCTGGCGAGGGCGGCAAAATTTAGCCGTCCCCAATAACGGTTTAGATAATGGAATAATTGACCCATGCGATTATACTCAAAATCAGGCATTATATCACAAAAATACGGATTTTATGCTTGAATACCATAAGGAGATTGGAATGAGGAAGAAGCTAGGAGCATGGAGTTTATTATGGATATCACTCACCAGCATGATAGGCTCGGGTTGGTTATTTGGTTCCCTATATTCTGCGCATTTTGCCGGACCAGCCGCCGTGATTGCTTGGCCGCTCGCCGGTTTTTTATTGTTATTCGTCGCCTTAGCTTATGCTGAAGTTGCTACGATGTTTCCCCAGGGCGATACCTTAGTACGCCTACCCCTTTACACTCATGGCCGCTTAACCGGTGTGATTATGAGTGGTTTAGTTTGGATTTCTTTAGCCACTATCCCAGTGATTGAGACTCAAGGCTTAGTGCAATATGCTAGTAATTATATCCCTAATTTGATGACACACCATGGCCTGCACTATACCATCACTGGGCTGGGTTATTTGATTGCATTACTGCTTTTAATCAGTTTTGTCTTATTAAATTATTTTGGCATTCGCCTGTTTTCTCATATTAATACCGTGTTTACGCTCTGGAAATTATTAATCCCGAGCCTCACGATCATCGCGCTTTTGAGTATGAATTACCATGGTGAAAATTTTTCTCAATACGGTGGATTTATCCCCTATGGTTGGCAAGGTATTATGACGGCTATGTCCAATGGTGGCGTATTATTTTCATTGTTGGGATTTACTCAAATTGTCGTGATGATGGGAGAAATTGATAATCCAGGAAAACACGTGCCTTTGGTGTTAGTCAGTTCACTAGTATTTACCACCTTACTTTATACCGGCTTGCAATGGTCGTTTATCGCCAGTATGCGTGGACAGGACCTCATCCATGGCTGGAGGCATTTATCTTTCGTGGGTGACGCAGGACCGTTTGCAGCACTGACCGCATTGGCGGGCATGTTATGGCTCAGCCGATTATTATATGTGGATGCTTTTATCTCACCCTATTCAACCGGTTTAGTTTATTCTACGACTGCAGCGCATATGCTGGCCAGTATGAGCGATATGCAAGAAGCACCGAAAAAACTAGCGTTAAAAAATAAATATCAGACGCCTTGGATTAGTTTAGGTGTCAATTTTTTATTGGGTGCCGCCATGTTTGCTTTACTACATAGCTGGCAAGAGATGGCGGCATTTCTCGTAGCTGTATTAATGATTAGTTATGCTGTGGGCCCGATCTGCCTGGTTTGCTTGCGTAGACAATTACCCGAATATAAAAGACCTTTTCGTCTGTGGGGTGGTGAAGCAATTGCATTTATAGGTTTTTTCATTTGTACTGCTGGTGTTTATTGGGCTGGCTTCACCAGTGTACTCTTGTTACTATTGCTAACCACTTTGTGTTTGGGCGCTTATTTATTCTATTGCTGTATTTTGAAAAAATCTAATTTGAAATTGGATGCTAAGCATTCACTTTGGCTGCTCTTCTATCTTTACAGTCTTGGCATATTTTCTTATTTTGGAAATTATGGTGGGAAACACCAAATTCCACCGTATTGGGATCTGCTCTATCTGTTAGGATTTAGCCTGCTTGCTTTTGGTCTGGCGTTTTTTTCGAGGAAGCCAGGTCTGTATACGCAAATGCTGGCTCCGACTCAAATAGCTGTGGTTCAATCTGCGCAAGGATTGGCATTTAAATCAGACATGCGGAATGAAGCCTAGAGTTAATTGATGAAGTAATTAACATTCGGGATGAATAAGAATGACTAATAAAGAGCAATTAAACTGGTTACCTCTGATCGGTATTTGCATTGCCGGGTTTTTAGGCTGCTTAGATTTAACTATTGTAAACACAGCCTTACCAGCCATTCAGATGGATCTAAATATCAGTGTGACTCAGCTGCAATGGGTAATGACGATCTTATTGTTGGCGCTAACTACTTTTATGGTTATTTCTGGGAAATTAGCAGATCTCTATGGGCGTCGCTTATGTCTATATATAGGTATGATACTGTTTGCTGTTTCTTCTATTGGCGTGGGGTTGGCGCCTAATATTCATTTTGTAATTGCTTTTAGGTTTCTGCAAGGCATCTCCATTGCCTTTTTATATACCGCACCGGTTGCTCTTATTCCAAGCATCATCCCAGAACATCATCACGGTCGCGCTACCGGTTTGCTTATTGGCGCTAATGGTCTGGGGCTTGCAGTCGGGCCGGTGGTTGGCGGTCTTATTGTAAGTACTTTAGGTTGGAGATGGATTTTCTTTATTAACCCACCCATTGTACTTATCAGTTTCCTTTTTTGCTGGAAAAGATTAGTTGAATCTAAAAATGATGCGGCCATTAAGAAAATTGATTGGTGGGGATTCGCGTTATTAATTATTGCATTACCTGCAGGTATTCTAGCTCTGGTACAGGGTGGCGCTTGGGGCTGGTCATCTATGCCGGTGATTGGTTTGATTTTAGTTGCGTTAATCGGTTTGGGTCTGTTCTACTATGTCGAAACCAGAGTAACTGCACCTATTGTTGAATTTCATTTATTCGCAAATCGCATTTTTTTAGTGGGTCTGGCTGCTAATTTTTCTTTGGCGATGTTTTATGCCATAGATTTCTTTTTAATTCCCTTATACCTGCATTATATTCAGGGCAAACCTGCTTATCAAATTGGGCTTTATCTATTACCCGCAACGGTTATGGTAGCATTATTATCCTCGTATACTGGAAGAATCGTGGATAAAAGTGGTCCTAAAGGTGTATTAATTGTGGGCTTGCTAGCATTTCTACTAACTGGGTTAATGCAATCGCAATTTGGCGCCCACACTCCTAATTATGTAATTATATTCGCTTATTTACTTTTTGGTATTGGCTGGGCCTGTATTTTAAGTCCTTCCATCGTTGCTGCGCTCTCTGCAGTGCCTAAAGAATCAGCTGGAGTGGCTATGGGGACAGTAGGCACATTACATAATCTAGGTGGCGCGATTGGGTTAGCGTTGGGGACATTAGTTTATAATGTATTATCTAAATCACAATTATTGGCGATGCTGGAGAAAAATGGCATTTCTCCTGGAATTTGGACAAATCAAGTCATTGCGAATACCGACCATGCTATTGCAATTATGCAGAAAAATACTGGTCTAGGAGTGGAGAAAATCACAACTATTTTTCAGCAGTATTTTTTAAACGGCTATCAAGGTGCTATGTGGTTAATAATTTTCAGCACAGTAATCGCATTACTCATTGTAACTTTTGGATTGAAAAATAAGTAGATTTTGGAAAAAATGGTGTTAACTTAGGCACACCGGGCAGCTATAGGAACGAAAATTTTAAGAGGAAACCTTAATTTATACTTAATGTTCGTATGTTAAAAACAACATATATTTTAAACCTAAAATAATAGACAGGAACTCATATGTCATCTAAACCTTCCCAAGAATCAAAACATTCCCAAAAATCAGATGCAGTTGCAGCGGCTCAGGCAGCTCTTAAATCAGCCCGAAAGGAAATTAATGATGTTACGGCTGAAATACCAAAATTTAAAGGAGTATATAGCAAAGTTGTCACAGATATTGAGAGTTTGGAGCAAGAAAAATCGGAGATCGTTAATGCCCAGAATGCTTTAAGACAAGGAGCCTCACAACAAAGTCAGGAATTACTTAAACAATTAGTAGAAATGTTGGAAGAGTTGACCACTTTGATTGGGAACTTGACGAAGAAAAGCCGAGAGTCTGATAATGAATATGCGAAAAGAATTCAGGCCCTGGCAAAACCAACTAACTCACAAGCTAATTTAAGCAGCCCGCAATCAATGAATCAGAGGGATGAAAAAACAGTTTCGACTGTTGCAAAAGCAAAAGAGGAGGTTATTCCTCCACAAGTGAAAGAAGACGCCGATGAAGTTTTTGCTCGAAAATTGCAAGCAGAATTTGATGAAGAGGGAATAAAGAGAGGTCAGCGAGTTCTGGAGGATGAGGCTCTGGCCAAAAAATTATCTCAAGAAGAAAATAGTCGAGTGAAGCCAGCGAATGTTTCTTCGGCTAATGTCTCTAACATCACAACTCCGCTGAGCTCTAGCTACGCTCATCAAAATAAAATCTTGGCTGAACAACGTCAATTATCATTGTCCCAGAAAGATACTATTCAACTCCCTGCTAATTCACAGCCAGTCCAGCCGGGAGCTGACAGCAGTAACCCTTACGGAGATCAGAATCGGGCAATTAAAGAAGAACTTTCTGGTCTCAAACGTGAGTTACAGCAACTTTCCAGTGAAATTCGGAGGATTGGTGGAATCCAAAATGAGAGTATTTTATCCTCCAAAGAGAGGGCAGACTGGTATAAAAGGATCGATAAAAGAGTTTCTGCTATCCAAGAGCGCAGCACATTTCTAGCAAATGTGTTAGATCCTGATAATCACATTCAAGGGTTTGTTAAAGAGCTTGTTCAAAATTCTCAAGCATTAAGAGATCGCTTGGCTCAAGCTCAAGCTAATCCGCCAGCGCCACAGAGCAGAGCTACTTCGGTAGGTTCTAGCACTGCAAGAGTAGAGTCTGCTCAGGTTAGGGTTCCAAGCAGTAATACAACAGAGGAGCTCAAAAGCCGACCGACAACTGTGCCGCAGCGAGTTGCCCCTAAACCTGCTGCGAATTCACAAAGAGTTAATCCGGGCGCTGGTCCCACCGCTTATGGAGATCAGCATCGTGCAGTTAATGCACAACTTTCTCAACTCGAGGATCAGTTAGGAAAATTAACTGTAGAAGTCCAAAGCATTGGGGCTGTTGAGGATCCCGACCTGATGTCTGCACCAGAGAAGGCGCAGATGTTGAAAAACATTCAGGTCGAGGTGTCTACCGCTCTAAAAAGCAGCGCATTTCTAGCTGGCCTTTTAGAGGGTCCTCAGCGAATTTATGCCAACAATCTCTCTCAGGCTTTTCAAGGATTAAAGGAAAATTTGCACCAAGGTATTCAAGCTTTGACTAATCCGCCAGCTCCACAGAACAGTGCTAATCCTGAGCGTCCTTCCACCGGAAGAGCAGAGTCCGCTGGGGCCAACAATGCTGGAAATGATGTGGTTGAGGAGTCTAAATATCAACCCAGGTGATAATCAAAAGTAAGTATTGGGATAGGTGAGAGAATCTAGATAAACTCTCCATATGGAGGTATGGCAGATGAACTGTACTATCGGAACGCCTTTGTCTCCAAAGGCGTTAAAAGCAATGTTGTTGGGTGGCGGTGAGCTTGGCAAAGAAGTAGTGATTGCGTTGCAACGTCTTGGAGTGGAGACCATTGTAGTCGATCGTTATCCCCATGCCCCAGCGATGCAAGTCGCGCATCGTTCTCATGTCATCACCATGACAGATGCTCATGCACTTTATGAGTTGATTAAAACGGAAAGACCACACCTAATTATTCCTGAAATTGAAGCCATTGCCACTGAGGTTTTGCTCCTCGTTGAAAAAGAAGGATTAGCCACAGTTATTCCTAATGCCAGAGCGGTTAATTTAACCATGAACCGTGCCGGCATTAGAAGATTAGCCGCTGAAGAATTGAAATTACCCACCAGTAATTATCGTTTTGCTCAAAATTTAGCCGAATTAGAATCCGCTTGTGCTGAAATTGGTTTTCCTTGCTTTGTTAAACCGGTGATGTCCTCTTCTGGAAAAGGCCAATCGCTGCTTAAAAGTCAGGCAGATATTGCTATGGCCTGGGAGTATGCGAATCAGGGTGGAAGAGTCCGTAATTGCGAGGTAATTGTTGAATCAAAAATTGATTTCGATTTTGAAATTACCTTATTAACTGTTAGGGCTAAAGACAGTGCAGGCAATATTAGCTGCAATTTTTGCCAACCTATCGGTCATCGTCAAGTAGCGGGTGATTATGTGGAAAGCTGGCAACCTCAAGCCATGAGCAACCTGGCATTAGCCAAAGCCAAGCAGATTGCACAGGCTATTACCGATAATTTAGGTGGCTTAGGTTTGTTTGGCGTGGAATTATTTGTTCAAGGTGATCAAGTGTGGTTTTCTGAAGTCAGCCCGCGTCCACATGATACTGGAATGGTGACTATGGTCACACAATATCAAGATGAGTTTGCCCTGCATGCCAGAGCTATTCTAGGCTTACCGGTAGATACAAGACTTATAGAACAGGGAGCAAGCTGTGTGATTTATGGAGGCAAAGATGCCGATAGTTTACTGTTTAGTAATTTAGAACAGGCGCTGAGTGTTCCACAAAGTGATTTAAGACTGTTCGGAAAACCACAGTCATTTACTAAGCGGCGCATGGGGGTAGCACTTGCTTATGCAGAGGATGTTGAGTTGGCAAGAAAAAATGCATCCTTGGTAGTCAAGCAAATTGTGATTGAATAATTCCTCCTTAAAGACCCCAAATTAGATTTTCCAGATCTTCCAAGCTGTGTACTTTACTTTGCCAGTCCTTAATCCTTATTTGAACAGGCAAATTACTGTACTTATGAAGCAACATCAAAGCAGCCAGTCTGCTACTCAAACCAGCCGTCATTTCGTTGAGCGAATAACCATAGGAAGTTAAAAATTCTTTTAGCAGCTGTTTATCACCTTGAATTAGAAAAACTCCTGGGCCTAACAAATCATATTCCGGTGACCCGAGCATAGAATCTCCGAAATCAATTAGCCCATTAATATGCCAAACTCCGGCGTTTTGTTTTACCAAGAGATTCATCGGCGTATATTCTCCCGTTAAAATCACTGGCTTCTTAATGGGTATTAATGAGGCTTTAATCGCTGCCAAATAATTGGGAATTTGCTGTAACAAGGTTTTTGAAAGCTTGCGAGATTGATGTTGCTCTAGACAATGATTGATTTGCTGATCGATAAATTGTTCCCAATGACAGTCAATGCTTTCCAACCCCTGAGTGGGCAGAGCATGAACTTCCTGGATTAATGATCCGAGCTCACGAATAAGAATGATTTTATTCTCGTGATCTATTTTTTCCCACAACCCTTCCAAAAGCACGCCCTCTAGTTTTGTCATTACTATATAAGGCCAAGCAAAAATTTCGCCATGATATTCAACTGTTGGAGTTTTTACTGATAGTTTCTCTTCCAGCTGTTGTAAAACTAATAGTTCATTTTGGAACTGCTCTAGATGAAAAGGTGGGAAAATTTTAATTACACTATGATTTCCGTAGGCAAATACAATATTTGTACCCTCAGCAAAGAATGTAAGCGATGCTGATGGGAGTTGATGGCGATTAATAATTTCATTGACTAAATTTTCCCAGAGCTCGGTCTGTGATTTGAGATTCTCAAATTCTTCAAAAGTATGTATGGAAGAAATGCTTAGCCAAAGATTTTTATTGGACGGATCAGAGTTCATTTTTTTAATTTTCTTTTAGGTAAAGGAGTTTCATTATGCAGAGCTGAAGGCTGATATACTTTAAGAAAGACGCGGACCACATCATCAATTAAATTATTTTGATGAGACAATTGCTTTTGTTTAGTAAAGCCTAACATCATCGGCCAAAAATGGTACTCTTTAAGCATGCCTATAAAATAAGCAGCTGAACGTTCAGGACTGTCAATAGATAATTCACCGCTGCTTTTTTTCATGGTGAGAAACTGCGCCAGTAATCGCGTAAAAGGTGCCTTATCAGCAATAACAACGTCGCTTGTCAAATCTGGGAATTGATTGGTTTCCGCTATGAGTAATCTAAACAGGGCGATCGTATCCTCTTGATATAAAAACTTCAAGAATGTCCTTGCAAATTGCGTTAACTGAACCGAAATGGTGTCTTTCTCGGTAAATAATTGTCGATGAGAAACGGAAACAGTCTGCCAATGGGTATTGAGCATAGATTCAAACAATGCTTTTTTCGTTTTAAAATGATCATAAACCGTTCTTTTAGAAACACTGGCTGTCGAGGCGATTTCGTCCATGCTAGCAAGGCTATAGCCCTGAGTTAAAAATACTTTTTTGGCGGCCATCAGGATGGCTTCATGTTTAATCTCAGTACGAGAAGGTTTGTCAGTATTCATAAAACTACACCGTATAGTTTACTTTTGTCAATTTTCAGCGTATAATGCTTTTAATCAATCATTACCCAAGAGAATTATGCCATGAATGAACACTACCATGTAGAGAATATCGAATTTAATGCCGAAGGTGTCTTATTGAGAGGTTGGCTATATCGACCGACATCAGTCACCATTCAAGTCCCCGTCATTGTTATGGCGCATGGCTATAACTGCATCAAAGAGCTGTATCTCGATAAATTTGCTGAAGTTTTTGCCGAATCGGGATTTGCTGTTTTGGTATTTGATAACCGCAATTTTGGCGACAGTGAGGGTGAGCCGCGACAGGAGCTTGATCCCTGGCAACAAGTCAAAGATTACCGTCACGCCATTAGCTTTATGCAAACTCAATCATGGGTAGATCCCAATAGAATAGGTATCTGGGGCACCAGCTATTCGGGAGGTCATGTGCTCGTGGTTGCTGCGCTGGATAAAAGAGTGAAATGTGTGGTTTCCCAAGTGCCGACGATTTCCGGTTGGGAAACGACTTTGCGTAGAGTTCGGCCGAGTGATTTAGCTCAGTTACGCGCGCAATTCGATCAGGACCGCATGGATCGTTTTAAGGGATCGCCTCCCAAAATGCTGCCGATGATAACTGATCCTAATGACAAGAGTCAGGCATCGCATAGTAGTTTGGATGCCTGGGAATTTTTTACTGGAAAAAGTTCAGCTGCCGAGGATCAGTGGCGGTTTGAAAAATGGCGTAATGAAGTGACATTACGGTCAGTAGAAATGTATTCTGAATATGAGCCTGCATCGTATATTGAGCGTATTGCGCCAACACCGTTATTAATGTTGGTGGCTGAAAATGATGTAGTGGCCGTGACGGATCAAGCATTGGCAGCATTCAATCGCGCCAGAGGAATCAAGAAGCTGAACTTATTTGCAGGCGGTCATTTTTCTGCTTATTTGGAACAGTTTGCTGCTTTGTCTGAAGAAGCTGCGCTATGGTTTAAAAAATATCTATAATAGCTCGAATAGCTCCGGAGGTTAATGATCCAGCCTAAAGAAAATTGCTTTTATACCCTGTAGACATAATATTTTTTTAAGTTATGCAATGTAACATCAGCGGTTGTTAAAACCAGTTGATGAGAAGAAAACGATGACGGCAGATAATAAAATAGAACAATCATTAAAAAAAATTGATTTAGAGTATGGTATGGTGGGTTTTGGTAACGATGAGGACGAGTATGTGCCAACAATGGTTGATAAGCTTGCAATACAAGTTAAGCAAGTTAATCTAATTTTAAAGGGAAGAAAAGAACAGGATAAAAGGAAAAAGCGGGAACTATTTGTTCAAGACACTATAGCCAGGGGACTAGAGGCTGAAAATGCACATTACCAAATAGGATGGTTTTTATGGGATTATTGGGCTATTGCAAAAATTAAACTCGAGTCCGCAGTTGTGGCATATGAAAATTTGCTGCCACATATCAGCAAGGATGAGGAGAAACTAAAAGAACAGGTTGATGACAGATTATATAGTATTAAGCAACTTTTAAACGAAATTAACCTACTTCTTCCTAAAATTGCAGCTTATGGCGAAGAATTTTTATACACAGATGAGAAAAAAGGCGCCAGCCCAGAAATTCCTCCTTTCTTCGGCAAAGGTGATTCAGACATAGAAATTGACGACACTCCATTTGCTAGCAGGGCACCGTATCAGATAAATGAGAGAAAGAAATCTCCTCACAGTTCTGCATCGCAAATCACATTGTTGGATCTATATACAAAGGATAAAGATTCATTTATAGAAATGTGTTGTAACAACGAAAATTATGCAAGTATTGCGTTCGGGACACCTGAAATTACACTTAGCCCAACGGAGCAAATAAGAATTGCTGGAAATCACAAAAAATTTAAGGAATGGATGGAAGGGCGTATAGAAATGCGTTCTAACCAGGACATAATGAACCTGAAGGATCTAATTAAAGAGGCTAAAACGCTAACCCCCTTCAGAAAAATATTACCAAGACTCATTTCAAAAACAGACTCTGATACGCTTTTCCATTTTGCGATGTCTAGTAAAAATGCGGCGTTGTTAGTAGCGCATATTTGCCTTACAGAGCACAACTTTCCCTTTGTTTATCCTCAATGGAGAAGTTTTATTGCTAAAATTCCTAATATGCATAAAAAGTTACTTGAGAATTTGAGCAAACTTACCTTTCTCATACCTAATATCTCGCCAAAACAAGCATTGCAGAAAATGCGTGATGGAACCTTGACGTCTTTTCAGGTTTTCTTATTATGCCAACAACATGATACTGAAAGCGTGTTGTTTAAACATATTAGCACTCCGGCATGGGTAAGCGTTTTCCAGGCTTGTACCAATAAATATTCCCTTAAAAAAATGCTAAAAAGTCGATTGCCCCAGAAATTATTTGAGGCAAAGCATCTATTAGATATTGCAAGAAAAAATACCTTGGCCATTAGATATATTCTCGACGAACAATTATTTCCCCAAAATACCTCGTATTATGTACAAAATTTAACCAAGCCTAAAAATCGTGCGGTCCTTTTAGAGATAGCGACTATACTGGTAACAGAGAGGCGACAAGAAGGTTTAAAATTCTTAATGCGTAATCCTGCCGTCGCTAAAACACTGGGCGCTAATTTCTGGCGGGGGTTAATTAATGAAGAAAGTCAAAATCCAAATTTACCTCAACTAAAAAAATTTCTTACAGGAAATAATATATTAGCGGAAAATGAATTTGCTGTTAGAGCCCCAGAAGAAGAAAAGGAAGCTGAAACTGGTGCGATTAATATGAGCGATATATCTGGATTTGAAGAGAATGCAAGTAGATTTTTTGCTAGACGGCCTAAACCGGTCAACGCGAATCCATCAGAGGTACATATTTGGTCATCTAAAATGGATGCAAAAAGGAGGTAACAGACCGAAGGGCGGCACCTTACCCAACGAGAACTTCCTCTCTCCGCTTGCGGGAAAGAGTCCAGGAGGGAAGCCATGTGTTCCATACTATATGATGCACCCTTACCCCAATCCCTCTGCTGACTGAGGAGGACTATAACAAACTGTCTGCTCCAAGGACGAAACTGTCATGCGTTCAGGGGGGGGGTATTCATACGTGTTTGTTTTAGCCTCCTCAGCCAGGAATTACATGGTGAATTGGCTGTGAGTTTTGATGAGGCAGCTTTAAGCAAAATGAACCTTTAGTTATTATTGGATTGAGGCATAGTAGAGCATATTGCTGTTGAATAGCCCCGTAATGCCTCTTGCTCCTGAGAATATTTGGCTCTATAATAAGGAATAAATTACCGATTTTTGCCCATATTCAGGAGTTCACTCCATGAGGCCAGTCATAGAATTCCCCCGATATTTAAAAATGGACTTACCTAAAGGTCAGTCTACCTTTCTTTGGGGAGCGCGTAAAACAGGAAAGTCTTATTATTTATCTAAGCATTTCCCCGATTCGATATATTATAATCTGTTAAAAACAGATGAATATATTCGTTTTTTAAAACAACCCTATCTGCTGCGGGAAGAAGTGCAGGCATTAGACAATCGAAACCTCAGTAAACCCATTATTATTGATGAAATTCAAAAAGTACCTGCGTTACTAGATGAAGTACATTTATTGATAGAAACAACACCAGCTTACTTCATCTTGTGTGGTTCCAGTGCTCGGAAACTTAAGCAGCAAGGTGTTAATTTATTGGGTGGCAGAGCGTGGCGGTATGAGTTCTATCCCTTGTGTTTTCCAGAAATACCCGAATTTAATCTACTACAAGCATTAAATCATGGTCTGATCCCCTCTCATTATGGTGCAAAAAATTGGAAAAAAACGCTGAAATCTTATGTGAGTGATTATTTAAAAGAAGAAATCCAAGCAGAGGCATTGGTACGTAACTTACGTGCTTTTGCAGAATTTTTAGATTTAGCAGCATTTTCAAATGGACAATTGCTTAACTATGCTAATATTGCCAGAGATTGTGGAATAGATGCGAAAACCATCAAAGAATATTATCAAATATTAGTTGATACCTTACTTGGCTATTATGTTTTACCCTATAAAAGTAAAAACAAAAGGGAAGATATCGTTGCAACACCCAAATTTTATTTTTTTGACGTTGGAGTAGTTAACGGGTTAACCAAAAACAGTATTGATGAATTAAGGGGAGCGTCAGCAGGAGCAGCTTTAGAACACTACATCCTCATGGAGTTGATAGCTTATCGTGGGTTAA
>FTIX01000385.1_pt1 | contig 28185 bp, 31 predicted proteins | sample 1658561 | NCBI WGS metagenome assembly FTIX01 (sample SAMEA3914836, study PRJEB12502) | metagenome | biome: forest; material: soil | place: Canada | collected 2011-07-03 | depth 0.3 m | reverse complement strand
GAGTTATGCAAGAAGTCTAATAATTCTTGCATTTCGAGGACGTCTAAGTTGGTCGCGCCTTTAGTTGACACTCGTTCTTTTAGTCTAGGTAGAATCGCTTCAAGGGTGATTTGCTCAATCTGCTCGGCGGCTGCCTTCCGCTCTTCTTCAGGGAAACTCTCAAGATAGTATTGTTTTGCTTCTTTTAACAATTCTTCGGTAGAAAGTGTTTGAATATGATTGCGATATGAATCTCGTCGGAGTTGAGATAATTCGTTGAATAGATGAGAAATGTCTTGTAACTTGATACGACCCGGCTCATCTTCTGTTGTTGAGTGAATTAAGCTTCTGACATCTTGAACTGCAGCCCATACCTTGATTTGAGTCCAGAAAAAAGCTATTTTTACCTGTTGGGGGGCATTAGAATAAGACGTTATGGTGTGAAAAAGATCACGTTGTTCTAGAGGTTCTTCAGGATTGTCAATCAGTGCTCTAAATTTTTCTATAGATTTATTGAGTCCGGTGGGCACAGTATCAAGCTGAGTGACGACCAAGGCTGTAGTTTCTTGGAAAAATTTTTCGGCTGCTTTGTTTGCTAGTAATTGATCTAATGCACCGGGGTCTTGAGGAAGCTGATCCACTCTCAAATTTAGGATTTTGGCCGCCTCTTCTTGGCCCTCCCTATAGACCCTTCTCTTCAGGCGTGCCCAATGCAAATCACCCAAGGCTACGATAATATTTCCCAAGACGGGTATGAGCAAGAAGATGGAACGGCAACTGTTTTTATTGTCTATATAAGAGTAACAGTTGTTATTCGTAGAATTAGCAGTGTTAACGCATTTAAAAACGCACTGAAGAAAAAGATAGATTAAATTAGTAGCTGTACTGACAACAGGCACATAATCACAAGCTCGATCCACCCATATTAGGGTGTTTTTGATGCACTGAGGGGATGTAATGCTGGACATTTAAACCTATTGGTATGAATTTCATTTAAACTAGCATAAAATAAAGTTTGAATCAATGAGAAAAAATGTATTCGAAAGCTTATGTTGTAAATAAATTTTTACCTAGAAAGTAGTTAACTGTTTCTAGGTTAGTAAAGAATTTTCGGGTATGTTCTTGTGGCGATGACAACAAGGATAATAAAGACAAAGAGCCCGACAGCAAAGTCTATTAACAAACCAAACGAAGAGACTTCGTTGGTGATCATAAAGTTGCGCAAAGCATCGACTTGATAAGAGAGTGGGTTCACAAAAGAGAGAATCTTGAGCCACTTGGGCATCATTTCAATTGGGTAAAGCGCATTGCTTGCAAAAAAAAGAGGCATGGTCAGTACCTGCCCGATTCCCATAAAACGTTCCCGCTTTTTTACGAGGGTGGCAACAATCAAGGAAAAGGTGGAAAAAACAGCTCCGCCGAGCATCACCGTTGCAAGGACTCCGATGAGCGCAAGCAGGTCCCAGCGCAAGTGGATATCCAAAAGAAAAGAGAGGAAATAGACCATAAAAATCTGAGAGATTCCTCGAATTCCTGCTGCAATTGCCCTACCGATGACTAAGATACTTCTTGGAGCCGGGGAAACCAAAATCTTATGCAGGATCCCCATATCTCGTTCCCATATCAGAGAAATGCCAAAAAAAATCGAAATAAACAGGATGCTTTGAGCTAAGATTCCCGGGGCGATGTAGTCGAGGTAAGAAAAAGAGCCAGTGGGGATGGCCTTAGTGTGGGCCATTGCCTGGCCGAAAATCAATAGCCAAATAGCAGGTTGAACCATTCTTGTGAGCAGCTCCCATGGGTCGTGCCGCAACTTTCTTACATCGGTTTCAACAATGGCGATGATCTGTTCAAACCGCTGAATCCATCGCTTATAGATGGGAGATGGTTGTTCGGATCTGTTTAGCATGTCGGAAATCTCCTGTTTCTTTTAACGAGCTGCCGGTGTGCAGAATAAAAACATCGTCGAGAGTGGCCTTAGGACTCAATGCGGCTTTTAAACGATCTGGGGTATCCATGACGACGAGGTGCCCCAAGTGCATCAAAGCGACGATATCGCAAAGGGCATCCGCTTCATCCATGTCATGCGTTGTCATTAAAATTGTCGTTCCCATGTCCTGATTCAACTTTTGAATGTGACTCCAGAGCGCTTTACGAGCGGCAGGATCCAAACCTACAGAGGGTTCATCTAAAAATAAAATATCCGGTTTGTGAACCAAGGCTTGAGCAATTTCTAGTCGGCGGATCATTCCGCCGGAATAGCTATTGACTAATTGATTTCTCACATCGCTTAAATTCATGAATGCTAATACTTCGTCGATGCGCTCTTGTCGATCTTGACGTGCGAGACCGCATAGCTTAGCAGAGAGCAGCAGGTTTTCATAACCAGTGAGTTCTCCATCTGCAGAGATGAGTTGAGGGACGTATCCAATGCTCTGGCGTACCTGAGAAGGCTGCTCAACCAGATTGTACCCATTGATATAGGCATTTCCAGAAGTGACTGGCAACAAGGTGGTGAGCATTTTAATCGTAGTGCTCTTTCCCGCCCCATTGGGGCCAATCAACCCAAAGATCATTCCTGGGTGGATTTCAAAAGAAATATTGTTCACTGCTAAATAAGAGCCGTAGAGATGACTGAGTTCGATGGCCTTGACAGAATGTGGCCAAGCGTTTTGTTGTAGCGGTGCATCTCCCATCATGATCTCCTTGGTAGTCCTAAACGCATGTAATACTGCTGTCCGCCTGTACAAGCATTGAGCGTTACATATTTAAGACTACCATCTCCTTTAAAATAAAAATATACTCACCATTTATTACATTCAAGAAAATAATTTGTTTTTATTGACGATGATTTTTTTTATATGTTAATGATTAGAAATGTAATACGCATAATATAGGAGGTTCCAATGAATAAAGTGAAAGGATATGCAGCAAAACAAGCCACAACCCCACTAACGCCGTTTGATTTTGAAAGACGTGACTTACGTCCTTCCGATGTTCAAATCGACATTCTCTACTGCGGTGTCTGTCATTCAGATTTGCATACAGCTCGTAATGAAAAGACGAGATAGTCGCGGTGGGCTGCATGGTGGATTCATGTGGAACATGTGGGAGCTGTCGAGAACACTTGGAGCAATATTGTGAACAAGGAGTTGTATTCACTTATAATGGTCGTGATAGACAGGATCAAACAGTGACATATGGTGGTTATTCCACCCAAATTGTAGTTGATCATAAATTCGTTCTCCATGTCCCGAAAGAATTCAAGGAGAAGGACTATCCGGGTGTCGCTCCACTTCTATGCGCAGGGATTACCACCTACTCTCCTTTACGACATTGGAAGATAGGAAAGGGAAGCAAAGTTGGGGTGGTAGGGTTAGGCGGACTTGGTCATATGGCGATCAAGCTTGCTCATGCAATGGGAGCCTATGTCGTCCTTTTTACGACATCTCCAGGAAAGTCGGAGGATGCAAAAAAGTTGGGGGCGGATGAGGTCGTTATTTCTAAAAACGCAGAAGAAATGAAAAAACAGATGAATCGCTTTGATTTCATTCTCAATACAGTCGCAGCAGCGCATAATTTAGATCCATTTCTTGCGTTGCTTAAACGGGACGGAACCATGTGTCTTGTGGGAGCGCCTGCAACTCCCCATCCTTCTCCGAGTGTAACTGCACTGGTCTTTGGAAGGAAACAAATCGGCGGTTCTTTGATTGGAGGAATTAAAGAAACGCAAGAAATGCTAGATTTTTGTGCCGAGCACCAAATCACTGCCGATATTGAAAAAATTCCTATTCAAAAAATAAACGAAGCTTACGAAAGAATGCTAAAGAGTGATGTAAAGTACCGCTTTGTCATTGAGATTGCTTCTTTAAGGACCTAGAAAAGGACGTAAAGGACAAGAAAAGGACTGGGCGTGGAGAAGAAGCCCCTTAACGTTTGTCCAAACAATGGGATCCATTTTAGTCCTTTATGTCTTTTACGTCCTTTATGCTCTTTTCCAGTTTTTTTAACTTTTTTTACTTAGTTTCTTTTCCTGTTTCTTTACTTTTTTCTCTTTGGCTGTGAGAGTAGGTTTTTTCTTCTCATCTTTACGGTGTTTTACTATTTCTTTAGTCATACAAAAACTCCTTTAAGGTTGAGGACCCTCAATGAAACCGATCCTGTGTGTTCGGCATTGAAAGAAATCCCTCCATATTCTAAGAGAATAAACAGTTTTTCTGAAGAGAAAATCTAGGTTTTATCAGGAACGAGGAGTACTTTTCCTGAGGTTTGCCTCTCTTCAAGTTTTTGGTGAGCTTCTGCAGCTTTTCCCAGTGGAAATTCTTTCGCAATATGCAATGTGAGCCATCCTTGCTGGATCCCTTCCATGACAGCTTTTGCTCGTCCTAGTAGTTCTTCTTTTGTCAAGATGTAGTTGAATAAACTGCCTCCGCAAAGCGTTAGGGAACGCTTCATTAAGATATTAGGAGAAATAGGATCTGCAGCACCGCTTGCCGAGCCAAAAATCACGATGTGCCCGCGAAGAGTGGCGGCTTCCAAATTCCCAGGAAAGGTAGTTTTGCCAACCCCGTCGATGATCAGGTCTGCTCCATGGCCATTGGTTAATCGCATGACTTCAGTAGGAAAATCTTGTTTTGTATACAAAATGACTTCATCTGCACCTGCTTGTTTTGCGGCTAGCGCTTTTTCTTCCGTAGAGGCAGTTCCCAGCACCCTAGCCCCCAAATGTTTTGCCCACTGAACAAGCAAAAGCCCCATTCCTCCGGCTGCAGCATGAATTAACACGATATCATTGGCCTTGATCTTTCTAAATTCGTGAAGCAAATAATGAGCTGTCATTCCCTGCAAAGGGAATGCAGCTCCTTGCTCAAATGAAAGCTCCTTAGGAAGAAGAATCAGCTGCTCGGCATGTACGAGAGCTTGTTCTGCATAGGAGCCCGGTTCGTGGACATAAGCCACACGATCCCCAGGCTTGACGTTTTTTACATCCTCTCCGACAGCTTCCACAATGCCAGAACCTTCCAGGCCTGGAACGTAGGGAAGTTTCACAGGATAGGTGCCGCGTCTTTGATAAATATCGATAAAATTAACTCCGGCGGCTTTTACGCGGACCAAGGCTTGTCCTTTGCTAGGTTTTCCGATCTGAACCTCTTGAAGTTTGAGAACTTCAGGGCCGCCATATCCAGAGATTTGTATTGCTTTCAAGCTGTTACCATTATTTAGAAGGTTAAGGAGTTACAAGTTGCACACCTCTTATCGCAAGCCGCCAGAAACAAAAAGCGTCTGGCCCGTCACCCAGGCGGCGTCATTCGAGGCTAGAAAAACGACTGCAGGGGCAATGTCTTCAGGCTGTCCGATTCGGCCAAATGGAGTCTTTGCCTCAGTCTCTCTACGGAAGTCGCCTTCGGCGAAACCACCCGCATGCACTCCCTCTGTTTCAACCATACCAGGATTGACTGAATTAACTCTAATTTTACGTGGACCTAGTTCTGTGCTTAAAGACTTTGTGATCGTATCCACCGCTGCTTTAGTGGCACTGTATACAGAAGCATTTGGCAGGGCTAAGACGCTTGCTACAGAGCTAATATTGATAATGCAACCCCCAGCTGAGTCAAAATGGCGTACTGCTTCTTGAGAGGCAAGCACTAAGCCAAGCACATTGAGATCGAACATGCGATGGAAATGCTCTGCGGTCACGTCCTCAAGAGGAATAAACTCATAAACACCCGCATTGTTTACTAAAATATCGAGTTTCCCATATGCCTTGATCGCATCCGCAAAAAGACGTTTGATCTCAACGGGACGCGCAACGTTGGCTTGGATAGCGATGGCTTTGCCTCCTTTCTTTACAATCTCAGCCACAACCTTCTCTGCCCCCTCCTTGCTTGTGGAATAGTTGACCACAACAGCAGCTCCTTCAGCGGCTAGATGTTTAGCAATAGAAGCTCCAATACCCTTTGAGGCGCCTGTCACAATCGCGACTTTATCTTTTAATTTCCCAGGCATATGTTCTCCTTTTTGAAATAGTTTCTAACCAGAATGTGCGATCAATGGGCAATCTTGTCAATGAATAAGCTTTTATTTATTGTGAGGTTTGATAACGAGGAGAATCCAGATGAGAATCGAGAAATCTGAGTTGCTATCAGCAGCAGCAAAAATTGGAGTTTCAGAAAGCCAAGCAGAACAGCTGTGGAGTGTATTAAGCAGAGAAGACTCCGGTCGTAATTTTTCGAAATTTGATCTATCCAACGTGCTTTACTACCTTGGAGCCATGATTGTGGTGGTTGCGATGGGCTGGTTCTTGGGAATATCTTGGGAACGCTTTGGAAGCGGAGCTGTTTTATCCATTACGCTTGCCTATATGCTGCTGTTCTTTATTGTGGGAGCAGCTTTGTGGCGCAGAGAGGATTTAAAAATCCCAGGTGGCATATTAATGACCACCGCTGTGTGTTTGATTCCCTTAGCAGTGTATAGCTTTCAAAAATGGACAGGGTGGTGGACCGCTGGAGAGCCTGGACAGCATTCCAATTTCCTCTCGTGGGTGCAAGGAGGATGGTTTGCGATGGAAATCGCGACGGTGATTGGGGGATGTCTGGTGCTATATTTTTATCGATTTCCCTTTTTGACAGCGCCGATTTACTGTGCGTTGTGGGTCATGTCGATGGATGTCACCCCTCTATTTTTTGGGAATTCAGACAGCATTTGGGAGAACGGGTCGTGGGTCTCTCTTGCGTTTGGATTTGCCCTATTGATTACCGCCTATCTGACCGATCTCAGAGCACGCAGGGATTTTGCTTTTTGGGGCTACTTATTTGGTGTCATTGCCTTCTGGAGCGGCCTTTCTCTCATCGAATTTCCTTCCGAATTCGATAAATTTTTGTATTGTTTGGTCAATGTGGGGATGGTGCTTCTTTCGGTTCTTTTACAACGATCTGTATTTTTAGTCTTTGGCGCGATTGGGATTTTAAGCTATATCACCGCACTATTCGGCCGCTATTTTGCTGAGTCCACATGGTTTCCACTCCTGCTCAGCCTTGTGGGGATATTGGTGATTTTCATTGGAATCATGTATCACAAAAACCGGCAAAAAATTGAGGTGTTTATTTTTAGTTTGATCCCATTGAAAGTGCGTTCTTGGCTGCCAAAACGGATTGAAATGAGGTAATCAGTAACCGGTCACGAGGTTTATACCACTCCAAATGGGCTTATAGGGGCATCCGCTATAGAAAATCGCGAATTAATAGTAGTTCCAACTATTAATTCGCGATTTTCCACAGCGGCCTACCGCCTCTAAGACTCATTTTGAGCAGGTCTACCTCCCGTGGCCGATTACGGTAATCAAGTGATTGGGTCATGGACGGAAAGAAACTTGTCTATTCCATACTCCAAAATTTTTTGATCGTGTGTCGCCAAGACAGCGTTTTCCTCCACAGCTGTCGCGATTAAAATGCGATCAGTTGGGTCTCCATGCACAATCCCAGGTAGTCGCGTGCTTTGAATTGCAATTCTTGGAGAAATGGGGACTAACCTTACTCCAGGCAAGGCTAGAAGCTTTTCTATCCAGTCTAAACAATCCATTTCCAATCTAATGCGCTTCTTTTCGACTAACATTCCAATTTCCCAGATTGATATTGCTGAAATTAAAATGTCATCGAGTTTTTGACGGCGAGCGACAGTCTTTAGAAAGGTGTGGGACAAGGTTAGGTATCCATTCATTAGCCAAATCCATACATGCGTATCGAGAAGTAACTTGTGTTGCTCTAGCTTTTTAACGATCGGCATCCCAATCCTCGTCAATAGGCTGTAATAAATCATCCTGAATATGTACGGAGCCTTTCAAAGCTCCAAACAACTTCTGTTCTTTTTCTGCGATAGGGCATAGTTTGACAATCGGCATGCGATGCTTGGTAATGATGATCTCATGACCAGAGGCTTTTACTTCATCCATCATTTTCAAACACTCTGCTTTAAATTTTCCTGCGGCTATGTATTTTTTCATAGACTCCTCCTATAGACATATTACCATGGTCATATTTTTATGGAAAGTAGAATGCTAGTCAATTTTGTGAAGAAAAAAATCTCCGCGACGCATTGGCATTACCGATTTTGAATTGACTCGTATTGATTAACTCCCTATTATTTCTTTTTGAGATGTTGATTGCAAATTGTCAGCAAATAAAAAAGTTAACGAGGATTTAACAAGATGGATCCCATTACCAGTTTTCGCAAAGCTTTGAATCTCTTTTCTCCGATGCATTCAGCAAAAACGCCGTTTACAAGATCCTTTCTGAGAATCAGTTGCCTAGGAGTCACAGCGCTCCTATTGACCACGGCAACATGTGCATATGCGGAATCGGAAGAAAAGAGCGGGCGCACCCAAAGGCAATGGCCTCCTCAAATCACGCTTTCCGCGCCTGATTCTCAAAAAAATGAGATCGTCACCAATCTATATGTTTGGCGGCATGGAGAAACAAGTTCGAACATTAGCAAAATCTTGTCCGGAGGGGGAGACACAACAGCTGCTTTAACAGATCAGGGAGAACAGCAAGTCATCGACTTAGCTGCAAAGATTTCCAGGCAGGGTTTGAGTCTGTTAGTCACCTACTCTTCAGATTTACTACGCGCCATGCAGACAGCGGCGCCTATTTCCTCGACAATTGTACCATCTCCCCAATTAAGAGAAATTCTACACGGGAAATATGAGCGGACACCAGCAAAAGATAGAGGGGAGAGGGCCTCTCTACTTTTCAAACAAACGCTGGATCAGTTTGAAGGCATGCAAAAAAGTATTGTGGGAAATATCCAGGACGGGATTCTTGACCGATTTCATTTTTGGAAAATCCACCCCATGAGCGGACGGGTGGTTGCCGATGACGCTCCCGTGATCGATGTGGTCACCTATTTTGCAAGCAACTGCCAAGAGCCGGAAACACCTTATGAGCTATACCTTCGAGTGCATGCAGAATTCATTAGAATCGCTAAAGAAGGTCGAGAACTTGGTTTGAACGAAGTCGGGATATCCACCCATGGAGCTGTGCTGGCTTCTCTGATCAATGTTGCCCAATTTGGCAACAAGAACGTGTTTATTCCCGTTCACTACCAGCCCGAGGAATTTCAAAGGCAGGGGACTGTGGTTATGCCTATGGGAGCTAAGGTTCACAACTGCGCTCTTGCACATTTCCGTTATTGGCACAAAAGCCAGCAACTAGAGTTCTGCGGTCTCATGGAATAGGCGTTTTTTGCTGCTTCCATAGCGCCAGTAGTTTTTAGCTGCCAGGCTTCACCTCAATTGTTGTCCCATCTGCTTTTTTTATCAGTTTTGAACCGTCGGGTTTTACTTGCACTGAGGCGCCGTCCGGGCTTGTGATGATCTTCGTTCCATCCGGCATTTTTTGGATGATGGAGCCATCTGCATTTTTTATGAGCTTTCTTCCGTCAGGCTTAATTTGAATTGAAGAGCCATCGGGGTTCATGATGGTTTTTGTCCCGTCAGACTCTACTCGTACGGAAGTTCCGTCAGAGTTAGTGATGATCTTACTTCCGTTTGGAGCAGAGGAATTTCCTCCTAATGACTGAGAGCGCATTTGCGGAGCATTTTCTGCCATGATCGGGGTTTGTAAAAATCCACCAAGAGCTAGCAATCCGATCAGCTTTCTAGCTAAGAGGGGCTTCAGTAAGTATTTTTTTAGCTGCATATTTTTTGATATCCTTCCTTCGAAATTCAAAAATTGTACAAAGTCTGGGTTACTGAATATACATTTCATCTTTTTAAAAATTATGTCAAGGGTAACGCATTAAATTTTATTATTGACTCGTAATGCATTTGAAATTATGAAGAAAACTAAACGCACAGGAGGTTTATGAAGATGAAATCAATCCTAACGCTTCTCACGAGCTATCTGTTTCTTGCTCATTTACCTGCAGCTGACTGGTTTGCTTATTCGACGGATGTTTCAAATTTTCAGATTATTCCTTTTGACATACAGACCAAAACGCCCGGTACCCCGATAGCGGCAGGGCGCAGCGAAGAACTCGCAATCACCCCTGATGCGTCTACACTCTATGTGATTAATAGAAATATTCTAAACACTGTTTCTGTGATAGATCTTAACTCTCAAACGGTTATCAACACGATTTTTTTAAATTCAGGAGGCGTAGACCAGCAGCCTTTTGCGATTGCAATTACACCAGATGGAACGACAGCATATATCACAGCAGTCGACAGTTCTAATGTGTCCAACCTGCTTGAGTTGGATTTAGCAACCAATACCTACACGGTTATCCCAATCACCCCAAACATTCAAGCAGATTCATTAGCCATTACTCCCGACGGTTCGATGATTTATCTCACCCAAACATCAGCGGTTGTTGGAATGACAATAGCTGGTAATGTCTTCGGAACGCCGATCCCTGTAGGAGGTAGAGCTAGCCGAATTGCAGTCACGCCTGATGGTCTTTTTGCCTACGTTTCCGATGCAATTAATAGTATAGTATATCAGGTTGACCTCACGTCTCAAACTGTGCCGCTCGCGATATTATTAACGTCAAACTCCCAGCCAAATAATATTGCCGTGTCTGGAGATGGACGATGGTTGTGCCTTGCAAATGAGAATATAAATGACGCAACCGTTGTTGATCTCACGAACTATTTTGCACTAGATATTCCAATAGGGGGGAGACCGACAAATTTTACCCAGCAAGGCGTGGCGATTTCTCCCGACAGTAAAACAGCTGTGTTTACGAATTTGTATATAGGGCAAATTGCAACGATAGAGCTTGCAACGCAGCTGGTGACGAATACGGTAGTCGGCGGCAATCCTGTGTTTGTGGCGATTACGCCAGATCAAGCTCCCGTAGCCTCCTTTACATCGACAATTGCTCCTCCTTTGTCTCCCTCCACGTTTACTTCTACTTCCACGACACAGGTGGGAACGATAGCTAGTTATTTCTGGGATTTTGGAGATGGGAATACACTTGTTACGGCAGTCAATCCTGTTCAGCACACCTACGCTACAGGCGGAACGTATACGGTTACATTGACAGTTACAAATTCAGCGGGAACATCGACAACTCAGACCTTTACCGGACAGACTGTCAGCAATAATGGAGGGCCCTCTGCGACTACGGCAAGTCAGATTAATGTTCCCATTTTACCACCGCCCCCTCCTTCTATTTTTCCTCCAATTGACTTAAAAGGGGTTCAGGTTTCAAACCAATTTCTAACCCAAACAGATAATGTCGCTATTCTTGAATGGGAGGCGCCTACAGCAGGAATAAAGCCTGTCGCCTATTTGATTTATGGAGATGCAGGATTAACCCATCTGATCGCGAAAGTTCCAGGGAAGCGCCTAGACTACCGCATACACAACCAAAAGAAAAACAAAATATACATCTATTATATCGTATCGGAAGGGCCTAATGGAGAAACCTCAGTCGCAGCTCCAGTCACAGTCACTCCCCATCGAACATAGAACTCATTAAAGAAGAAGATGGCATCTGGAGGATAGCGATTTCCTTTGCTTATCCAGATGTCAATTAAGCCTTCTCTCTTTTATTCTTTTCGGTTAGCATAAAAGTACTTTTGTATTACATGTTGCTTGCCGTTTTCAATGGATGCACAGCGAGAGGTTTATGATCGAGGGAAAATTAATTAATTTACAGTTAGTTGCTGAGAAACATTTAGAAGAACTCCATGCTTTTCATGTGAATATTGCCAATCGAGGCGATTATTTTCCTTTAAAAATCACTCCAGAACCTATTTATAAATCAAAATTTAGAGAAACGGGTTTTTGGACGGAAGACTATAGCCAATTACTGATCATCAATCGAGGCGAAATTATCGGAAGCATTTGGACAATGAAAGCAGTCCCTTATTTTGATGCTTTGGAGATAGGCTACATTATTTATGATAAGGAAAATTATGGTAAGGGATACGCAACCGAAGCCCTTTCCTTGTTTACTGATTATATATTTAAGATAAAAGTCATTAATCGCCTTGAAATCAGAATTTTGCCTTCCCACCTTGCGTCAGAAAAAGTCGCATTAAAATGCGGGTTTACGTTTGAAGGAATCATTCGTCAAGCAATTTTCCATCATGGGCAATATCAAGACTTGCGGCAATTTTCCTTATTAAGAACCGATTGGATGTGAGGAAGAAAGTTTGACACTTTCTTCCTCCTGACGTGGGGGAATAGACTGTTCAAATTGGAAAAGATTGTGAGGATCGTACTTTTGCTTCACTTGCCGCAGTCTTTCGACATTATCGCCAAAATAGGCTTTTAAATAATCCTTCAAACTGCGGTCCGGATTGCCTATATAATCGCCCTCCGTGTAAGGGAGCAGTTTTGTGCGCAACGCATCTAGCTCTGCAATGTGTTTTTGATCCTCTGCCGGCTGCAGCCATTGGACAGAATAATCTAGGAAGAATGTTGCTTTGCGGTAGAAGTAAGCAGAATCCGTTGGTGCAATGTCGGCACTGGTTCCCCCCATCGAAAAGAACAGAACATTCAATAGAGGCAAACTGCTGTTTTGTAACGTGTCTACAATGATTTTTACAGCCTCTTTAGGTAGTGGTTGCATTGCATAGGCGCCAGATGATTTGTACTCGGGTTTGTCTGTTAAGAAAACTGCGGTCGCATCTTCAAACCCCTTAATTGCCTGCACCCAGTCGACCAATTCGATGGCGTATGCTTTTGGCTGGCCTATTTTTAGAAACGGTTCTAGATCCTTTTTTGCCTCCTCAGGAGTTCCATAATAAACCCCCAACACTTTTACAGGATGCTGCTTTAATTTTTCTGTTGGAAATTGTTTTGACCACATATCGAGATGGGAGAACCATTTTTTATCAGCAGGTGCAAAGAGTTTTTGCCAAGTCTCAAAGACTTCTTCAACAGGTTGTTCCCAATCCCAGCCAATATTGAACCATGTCACTTTTTTAACAGGGTAAGTTTGCAAGACAAGAGAGGTAACAACACCAAAATTTCCTCCTCCGCCTCCTCGACACGCCCAAAAGAGGTCTTTATATTCATTATCTTTTGTGACTGTGATGGCTTCACCTTTGGCATTGACCATTTCAAACGCAATCAAAGTATCGCAAGTCAGTCCATAGCGTCGCAAGAGCGGTCCCATTCCTCCTGTGAGGACTAACCCTGAAATCCCCACGTCTGCGCAAGTCCCACCTACTTGAGTTAATCCTTCTCGATATAAGGAGTGGTAGAGTTCCCCCCCAGTAATCCCGGGTTGAACGGTGGCGATATTTGTTGTGCGATTCACCTCAACTTTTTTCATTTCACTGACATCGATGACAAGGCCCTTGCCAGTGGAAAAGCCTTCGTGATTATGGCCGCCGCTTCTAATTTTCACTGGAACTTTTTTGCACAACGCCCATTTTACAGCATTTTGGACCTCTTGAGTGCTTTTGCAATAGACAATCGCATCCGGGTAGCTATTTTTGGAGGAGTAGTAGTTAGAGTTTAACCGGGATTGATCAAACTCTTTTTGACCCGGTAAGACCGCTCGGCCTGTCAATTTCGGGCATTCATCGGCCGGTAACATAGTGAAAAATAGGAGTTGAGAAATAAGAAAGATGGCGAGGTGAATCATGGTGACCTGAGAAATGATTTTTCTTCAAGGTAACGAAAGCCAAAGAAACACGCAATATTGATATCTCAATCCAAGTGTTGCGTAGGGGCGTGGGTGTCATCCCATTCTAAAACAACTAGCGTTGATGACATCTTAACCTGTAAAGCAGCGCAATAACAAGAATTGGCAGCATGAAGTCGTAAAACCATATATAAGGCCCGATGTTATAAGGCGCTGTGTTATTTTCGGTATAGTAGTTAATCACATGACCCACAAAACAGCCGAGAAATAAAACAGTCCATCCAATAATAGAAGCCTCCCAGAAGCGATCCCGAAACCAGTAAGAAAGGATTCCTAAAACTCCAAATGCTAAGTTTGCCATTCCCATTTCAAATTGAAAAGGGCTTCCCGGCTCCCATCCGATAGATCTTGCAGTTTCTGGTGCCATAAAAACATGGACATAAGCTCCTAGACATCCCATGACCCCCATATTAAAAAAAAGAATATAAGATAGAAGTACTTCTATTGATTTTGGAGAATACCATTCTTTTTTGTAGATCAGGTGGCAAAGAGTCAGAAAAATCGCAAAAATGAACAAAAATATGCTAACCATAGTTGTCCTCCATTCTTGCTTTTACCGAGAAATACATTTAAATTACAATTGAAGAGGACAATGTTCAAAAGAGGATCTCATGGTCTCAAAGAGCGAAGGTTTTATAGAAAGTCAGGGAGTGAATATTCATTATTTGGAAAAAAATAAGAATAGCGTAAAGCAGCCGACTCTCCTGTTTGTACCAGGAGTGATGATGCCTGCGTGGATATGGGAAAAACAGATCGAATATTTTTCTAAAAATTATAGAGTCGTTGCGATGGATCCGCGTTCTCAAGGAGATTCGGAGCAATCTTCCGAAGGGCATTATGCTTTTTCATTAGCCAAAGATATTAAGGCTGTCGTGGATAAGCTTGATTTACGGCCTTTAGTGTTAATTGGATGGTCTCTAGGAGTGCCTGAAGTCGTGAATTATGCAGCACACTTTGGCTCAAAGGAATTAAAAGGACTCGTATTGGTCGATGGATTGGTGGGAATAGATCCTAGTGTGCCGTTTTATCAAACAACGGTAGAGTATTGGGCACAGCTTCAAAGCGATCGGGTCCCCAAGACACGAGAATTTGTTAAAAGCATGTTTAAGCAGCCCCAAGCAGAAGAGTATTTCGAAAAACTGAGCGAAGTTGCGTTAAGGACTCCGACGAATACGGTCATGACTCTAATCAACAACTACATCTTGCAAGATTTTCGTTTCCTTTTGCAGCGCATTGAAATTCCCACATTGATTACAACGGTCGAGGGGCCTCGTCTAGATTATATGAAGAAAATCCAAACTCTCCTTCCACACGCACGTTTAGAAATCATTCAATCGGCTGCCCATGCCTTATTTGTGGATCAACCAGAAGTATTCAACAAACTTTTGGAGGTATTCATAGAGGAGATCAAGACTTTGAAAATGTTGTAGCTGCAAAAAAAATGCCATGCTACGGTTCTGTACATGAGTAAAAAAGTTGAGCCAGAAGTTCCTGACATTTTTAAAGGCAGCCTTTATGGCATATCAGCCTTTTTTTGTATGGCGGTGTTTGGCATTTTTACAAAAATCGCTCTTGAAGACGGTTCTATTTTTTGGGTCAGTTTCATTGTGTATTTAACAGGCACTGTGCTGCTGCTTCCTTGTATTGTCAAGAGGGGGTTTGCAGATCTGAGATCGGAACATTATATTTTTTTAATCGGCAGGGCTCTGTTCGGCACTGTGGCAAGTTTTTGTTATACGATTTCCATGTATTACATTCCCATTGTGAATGGGACGCTGCTTTTCAATACGGCCCCTCTATTCATTCCCCTACTAGCGACTCTATTTCTGAAGGATAAGGTAGGAAGAAGTACATGGATTGCTGTACTCATAGGATTCTTAGGAGTGATCATTATTATCAAACCTACTCAGTCTATCCTTACTCAACCAGGCGATTTTATTGGAATTTTTGCAGGCATCTCTTTAGCAATTGCCTATCTTTTGATGAAGTTGCTCACAGCAACCGATCCGGGGGTACGCATTATCTTCTACTATTTAGGAATCGGAACTTTGCTCCAAATTCCGATGCTGTTTTTTGTAGGGTCCCTGCCGAGCATAGAAAGTGTTCTGTATTCGATTTCGGCCGGAGTATTATTGTTAACTGCGCAGATGGCCCTCGTCATGGGTTATAAATACGCTCAGGCATCTCAAATTGGAATATATCAATACAGCAGTGTCGTATTTGTCGGATTAATTGATTGGCTCTTTTGGGACATTATTCCCAGTAAGAGAGAAGTCATAGGTGCCTTGCTGGTGGCTTTTGCTGGAATCGTCGTGATTCGAAGCGGGACTAAAAAAACAGCGACACACGAGGGGTCCTATATAAATAAAAAATAAGCGAATATAGGTTATTTATGATTCCAACCCATGACCCTTCTTACCATTTTCATTGTACAATTAATGAAAATAATTTTGATGTCCAAATAAAAAAAGAAAATGGTGGAATTTACTCAGTAAATGTTGTGAATGAATCAAGTAAGAATCCTCTAAGAGCGATCAAGATTCAAGATACTATTTGCGAACAATTATCCAAAGAACCTCCTTCGTCTGAATTAATTACAGCAATTTTGAAAGATTTGGGGGCAACACAGATTGAAAAAGTGGAGATGGAATCTTCTTCAACAACTCTTAAAGTTGATGCATTGCGTGCTAAATCTCTTGATGGTGCTTCTAAAAGTAAAAGTTCTTCTCCAGAAACTGTAAAGAAAAAAACAACACCCTCAACTATTGTAAACGGCGACCTTGGTCATCAACTAGACGAATTACTTACAAACCTCGTGAAAAAAGAACATTTAAGTGGCTCTATACGTATTGTGAAAAATGGTGAGGTGCTTTTGCAAAAGGGGTATGGAAAAGCTTCAGAAACCGAAAACAATCCTGAGACTGTATTTCGTCTTGCTTCTATTTCAAAAAGTTTAACTGCTGCAGTTATCATGCGACTACAGGATAAAGAAAAATTAAATGTCTTAGACCCAATCTCAAAGTATTTACCATTTGTTCAAAAGAAAATTCAAGATCTAAAAGAACAATTAATAACATTAAAAGAACAAAAAAAATTAGCATTAAAAAACGTTGACGAGTTAGATAAAGAAATTTCAGAAAATATAGAACAAACGTCGAGATTAGCATCAGTGACTATTGAGCATTTACTCACTCATCGCTCAGGATTGCCCCAATTAGAAGAAGCAGAACCACAAGCAATCACTTCATTTCAATTGAGCGAACATCACCCAAAGGACTATATCGATAGATTGAAGGATAAGCCTATTGCTACAGAACCAGGTACTGATTATACCTACAACAATTATGGGTATCTTTTATTAGCACAAATTATTGAAAATGTAAGTAACAAGCCTTATGCAGATGTCATGCAGGAAGAGGTGTTTACACCTCTTAAAATGAATGCAAGTAGTTGTCCTATTCTGACGAGAGAAGATATACCTGATGCCCAACCTCATACCCTTAAATTATTCAAACGTGAAGATCTGGCCCGATACATCACTTGGATAGACGGTGCCATTGCAGAGAATCCGGATGAAGAACGTCTAAGCGCATTAAAGAAAAAAAGAATTGAATGCGAGGAACAACTAAAAGAGTTGGAAATCCTAAAAGAGCCGATAGTTCCTGTGGAGGTTGATCATTGTTCTGTCCGTGTTGGCTCTGGAAATATCAACTCTAATGTAATCGATTTAGCTAAATTTGAAGAAGCATTGAGCAGAGATTTTCTTAGTAAAAATTCTCAAGCCATATTGGCGACAAAAGGCTATGGCTGGGATAAATATGGAGCTAGTGTAGAGGAACTGATCTTAGGCGAAAAGGCTGATGGACAAGGGAAACGTGGATGGATGATGAAAGATGGACAATTAAACGGGACCCATACGGTGATATGGCGATTTCCCGATACGCAAACTTCTGTCATCATGCTCTGTAATTCTGACATGGACAACCTCTCTCGAGGCGATCTTGGAGCTATTTCTATAGAAATCTCTAAGCTACTTTTGACATGATAAAGAGTCTGATGTCCTCTACTTAGTCACTAAAGTCGAGGCAGAGAAGGCTGAGGAAGCGCAGAGAACTTTTTTTCACAAACATTCCTCGATCATTTCGGCAACTTCGCTCAACCTACACTTTTAATGACGCCCCTCCGATCAACCCATTTGATTCAATCATTGACAACAAAAAGTATGATAGTGAGAATGAGCCATCACCGTATCGGTGCAGTCTTTCTCAACAAATCGTTGGCCGTGAAATTAAATTTCGAGGAGATAAAAATGAAAAAATTCGCGATTTCCCTTATTGCCTGTATTGCCGTCATCCAACCCATGTACGCTGCGACATCGGCTTTAACTGAAAGCTTATTGGAATATGAAGCTATTACCTCTGCAATAGGTAGTGATCCAAGCTTTCAGAATGTGATCCCTCAAATTGAATTTATCGTAGATATCAAGAGGATTACAAAACAAGTCGATGTTTTGGGAGAAGTAAAGTATAAAATCCTGACTCGCGTTCCAAGCGTTGACCCTGTGGAGGCATCTCGTGGGCATTGCAAGAAACACAAAAAACATCATCGTCTGATCACATACATTGCAACTCTTAATGTTGCCCAAAACCCCGGTATTGGACCTAATATTGTGACTGTAGAGAGTATAGTCCTCGGGCATCACCAAGAATAATTGATTTCAGGTTAATCAAATGGTTCGTAAGAACCATTTGATTATCTAATGATTTCATCTGTTTGTTGGTGGTCTAAAAAAACTACTATCGTTAACTTCTCATGTAATGCTGCTACCTAGAATTCAATGAGATATCAGCAATTTCCGCTGAGTTATAAATGAATAGGGTGAGCATGATAGGTAGGATGATAAAAAATAAAATCTGCATACTTTCAGTGAAATAAGTAGTTCTTTCCCAGCCTGTATATCATTCTTATCCTGTTCTATATCCTATTTAAGGCTTCTCTGAAGTATGTTGTTTTTCCAGAGGGAACTGCTGATGAGATATCGAACTTTCTGTTCCGATAAATCTGATTTTATCATCACGTATCTCGAAAATAAAAGCGGAACCATTACCGGGCATTAGACGCGTCCCCGCGCGCCCCTTTTCGTAATAAACAGGCAAACGCGATCGCTATTTTCTTCCGTAGCTTCTGCCTCATCTGCCATTGCATTTCGAAACACCAGGGCGCTAAACCCTTGTGCCATAGCCCGAAATGAGGCGATGTTAATAAATTATTTTTTTTACATTTATCAGCGACTCGATCTAATTAAGGTAAGTAGATGATATCGGAAGCCGGATGTTTGGCAAGATCCCCCTTATCGATATAAACGGGGATTTTTCTGATCTCATCTTTTACGCGATCTGTCACGCCTGGGGACACAAATTGACGATCTACAAGGAAAGCATATTTCACTACATTTGTACCGAATGGATATAGAGGAGCTCCTTTACCAAGCATTCTTGAAACACGAGGAAAGTGATAAGCATGTGTAATAATTCCTATGGAGGCATTCTCTAAAAATAGATCCTTCTTGAAGGAAAGAAATTGACCCTTCGTATTAATTTCATTTCTAGGAAGATCTAGGATGATGAAATTTTCTTTCGGGTAATCTCGAATAGAAGTTTCTAAAGCATTTTTCAAATCTTCATCTTGCTCTTCACTTCCGTTGTAAACAATTTTCGGTCCATATCTAATTAATAGTTCAGTATTTAATTCATCAACGGTAATATTTGCTTTCAACGCCGCTATTTTTCTTGCTATTTGAAAAGCTAACTGCATACGATTATAATCGTCTTCTAAGTCTGTACAGTTTTTAAACGTTAACTTTTTTAAATACGAATTAGAAGCAGATAATACAAGTAAGTAGTCAATGGAAGTATTTGGCTCTGGATTTTGAGTATCCTTCAATTCGTCCATTTCTTGCTGAATATTTATTTCAAGAGTGGTGCAGGCCTCTAAAGTTTGAATTCGATTGGATTCTGAAATAGGATTTCCAAATAACGATAAGTTGGCAAGTACAATAAAGTAAGGTATGTATTCCATAAAGATAACCTCCTGAACTTTTTCAAAATTTAATCTATAATTCTGATGAATCCATCTTTATACAGAAAGTAGTTAACTAGAAGTCACATTTTCTGCATTCTATCAGCAATAAGGATTTTAGGCTCTATCTTTACCGATCGAGGTGTGAAGACAGGTTATAAAGATTTGCAGGAGGAGAAAAAATGGTGATCTATGTTTACGGAAAATGCTCTACGTGCAAGCAAGCACTCCTTTTTTTACAGCAACGCAAGGCAATATTTGTCATAAAAGAAATCACAATAGAACCTCCCTCTTTTTTAGAGTTGCAACAGATGTTGAAGTATCAGCAGGGTAATTTGAAGAAATTGTTTAATACTTCGGGCTTGTTATACAAGGAAATGCAGCTAAGCGAAAAGTTGAAGGAGATCTCCCTCGATCAAGCTCTAGCTTTACTGAATCAACACGGTATGCTCGTCAAACGCCCTTTTTTTCTTGGGGATGGCTTTGGATTTACAGGCTTTAACGAAGCCGCATGGTCCAAGAAAATTTAGTGATAGTGGGAGCTTTTTCAGAGGTTTGAAACTGCCTCTATAAATCGATTTAATTTATTCTTTTTACTTCAGGAGGCTTCCACGTCCCGTTTAAAGCGTCTTTTTTAGGTGCGTAAAGCCTGAGCAAAAGGTTAAAATTTTCTGCTGGGGCAGGAAGCCAATTCACCTCTTTTAAATTGTTCGGTGGGAGGTGTTGCAAATAAATATCGAGCGAACCATCCGCATTAAATTTTAATGGGTCCCGACTACCCACAGCGTATTGGTTCATGGGGTTTGGATAAAAAAAATGATGATCATTATACATTGTCAATGACCAAAAAGCGCCTACAGGCGGCATTTTATCTTTGTCAAAATGCACAATATAATGAAATTTTCCACTTAAAAGTTGACCGCTGTTGTCCACATTGGTTACAGGATAAATAGCATCTTCAGGTAGATTGGCTCCTAATCCTCCGAAGGCAATGGCTGCACGCACTTTATAATTTGTGCCATAACTCCCAATATCTTTTATCATGACTCCCCAGCCATTCTCTGTGGCAGCAAAAGGATGTTGATCCCATTCCTGTTTAATCTGATTTTGTGCTTTCTTTACAGCAGCATTCAAATCCTGGAGTTGCTGAGAAGTGAGCGTAGATACATCGAAGTTATTCCCTGGAATTAATCCGAATTTTGAAAATTGTTTAACGTACTCTGTGTCATTTGCTGGGATCGATACGTTTTTTAATAAAAAAGCCATTTTTTTAAAAAATTCAAGCCCGTCCATTTTAAGAACTTGATCAATAGGAGGAGTGGTTCCATCGATATTGGAATTTACAGGAACTGTTGAAGGTGGTTTATAATTAGTTTTCCAAGCGTTTAAAGGGGTAAGTTTAAATTGTTCTTGAAGTTTATTGACGGCTGAATAATCGGAAGGACCATTTGTTTGAATACGACCTATGATCCAAACAATATCTGTAGGAGCTTTAATTGCTTGTACATCATCAGGTAACACGCCATTCCAGTTGGGGCTTGTGATCGCAAAATGGGCCTTGCCATTTCCAGTTGTTCGTGTTCCTGGAGAGAAAAAAACGTTTGTCCATTGATCCAGCATAGGAAATAGGTAATACCGATTCCCCATTTCTGGAACGCTTAAAATCATCGGTTCTTTGCTCACATCAAGCCAGGCCTGCGAGTATAGTGTATCCGCATTAGGGCTTACAATTTCTGTAAACGTAGGATCTGGAAAAGTTTTTTTATATAGAAATTGATTAATAGGAGCTTTTTTTTCTGTGAGAGAAGGGGTATCCGTAAGAACGTCTTTAGTGATATCCATCAACACAAGAGGAAAGCCGTATATATACCCATTCACGATTTCATCTTCAGAAAATAACGTTGTAGAATAGAGATTCATCATCAACGATAGACAGATCCAAACACTTAAGATGACACTTTTCATAAAACCTCTGTAAAAGGTTATCGTAAAAAGTACTCACTAGAATTGCAATATTTTTTACACATGAGAAATAAAGAAAGCTGGGCTTTTCTCTCCATGGAAATGTGCAAATGAAGGACAGCCAGCTTTGGTTGCTTTAAGTCCCCAGAACACAAATCTAGCCGCAAAGCATCTGGATCATGGTGTAAAGGCAGATTTTTAGTGGGATAGGTTCCATTGCCTTTCTTTTCGCAACGAGTGTTGAAAAATGTAGAAAAATAATGGAGGATTGAATACCTTCAAATTTGTGATATGCATTATTAAAACTTGGAGAAAATTATGTTAAATTTAGGCCGTCTTGCGCTCTTATCTGCACTTGTATCCTTAACTGCAACTCCTTTAATGGCATGGGAGTGCTGTGAACAACCCTCATGGGAGTGCTGTGAACAACCCTCATGGGAGTGCTGTGAGCAACCCTCCTGTAACAGACTTTATATTGGTGCGTTTGGTGGAGAAATTTACTCAAACGCCGGTAAAGTGAGTCAATACGGAACCGCGTATTTTCCTGAACTTAATTCAATAGGTCCCTTATCTGTAATTGCTAAAGGACATTTAAATAAAACTTCATCAGGTTTCGGTGGCGTGCAAATTGGATATGAATGGTCTAAACCGGTATGCTCAGACTGGTCGTTCGCTCCAGCTGGAGAGTTGGAAGTCTTCTTTTTTAAGCACAAAAAAAAGGGACACCTCATCAACCAGACAGTAAATGGGCTGGATGAACACGACTTTTCTGATTCCTTTCATATGAACTCGACTGCAATACTCGCTAACATAGTGTTGTCGGTAAATAATGACTGTTTATTTGGATTTTCTCCTTATGTAGGGGGTGGTATTGGTGCTACTCGCCTATCACTTCATAAGGCTGATTCCTTCCAAGTAGAGCCGGTAGAAGCAGGCGTAAACCATTTTAACTCTGATCGGAAGGACTCCTCTTGGGCATTTGCAGCTCAAGCCAAGGCGGGTCTGCGCTACAATTTCTGCCAGATGTTCCACATTTTTGCGGAATATCGTTACCTATACGTTGATGCCAGCAACTATGTTCTTGGAGCGACGAACTACCTAACTCACGTACCTACTTCGCCCTGGAACGTGAAAGTAAAAGACGTTCACTACAACGCATTTACTGTTGGCGTCCAGTTCGACTTATAACGGAACTCATACCCCGAATCAAAAAATACTGCTTAAAACTTTTGATTCGGGGTGCTAAGAACCCATCCTGCTAAAGAGTTTCAGCCAATTTTTGGTGCTTTTGAGCCGCTTTTCGATTCAACACGTCTTATGCACCGAGAGCTTTCACTCAGCCCAAATGCCACTCGCGATGCGTAAGGTGCGTTCAACTTGCAGGGCAGTATCAACCTCGTATACTGCCCTTGCAAGTTGAATCGAAAAGTAGCCAAATCATCCAAAAATTGACGAAAAATTTTAGCGGGATAGGTTCATATTGAGCAAACTCTGGAACGGCCACGGAAAAAACTTCGGCTGGGAAACGCTTAGATCAGAATCTGAAGAGTTTATTATTCACAACAAGAACGACTCCGTTTCCTCTTTATGCTTTTTGAGGTAGTTCATGAATGGCGTGCCGCCAGTGCCAACAGCAGTTGGGTTATTAGCGCTATCCTGATGCTGTTTTTGAATGTAGGTTGCTGCATAACCTAAATGAGTTTGTCTAAAACGATTGACGAGGGAAACACATGCGTTGTAGATCTCGTGGAATTCCGGATTGGCTTTTACAAAAGGCCTGACTTGGCTTGCATTTTCTATATAGGAAACGAATTCCCGATGTTTTGGCGGCATATATTCTCGCATCTCTTGCAAATAATGATAGAGTTCTCCTTGGGCATGCTTAATACCTAACAAACCATCAAGCGTAGGGATGATAGAGCTTTGCGCACCGGTTTCTCCTCGGAATTGTTGGGGCTTTTCGTTATACTCTTGTACCCCTTTGTATATAAGTCCTTTTGGGAAAAGAGGGTGATTTTTCCAGCCATGAATATATGGACGCACCCTGTGGTAATATATGTAAGGATCGCAACGCTCCGGCATGCGATCTAAAGTATTACATATGTCTTCAAGAGATGCTTTTATTTTTTGAAGTGATTGCATTAACGACTTATGGTCTTCATTTTGCACAGCGATTATTGCCTCAACACATCCATCAAGGGCTGGATTTGCCTTTGATTCAATAGCTACATGTACCAAGATAAACCATTCTTCGTCAATGCCGCCTAGAAAGTTTTGAATGAGTGCGATATTGCCCAGATCTATTGGTCCTGTACTATCGATCCTTTTCCAGTTCGTAAGTGCATATGAAGCATAAGATAGCACAGGAGGGCGGCCAAGATGTTTTGCTACTTCATACCATGGCCTTGCCAACACTTCTGGAATAGCATCAGGAACATTTTTTTGTCCCCATACATAAGCATGGCCAAAATATGATAAAATCTGCATAGATCTTTCATATTCTGGAGTAGTTCGCAGTTTATCAATAGGAAATAAAGGGAGCTCTTCTATTTTTTTTTGAAATTGAGATGCAACTAAAAGTTTTGGCAAGTTTTTGGCAGTTATTTCCCAAGAAGAAAATGGAGCTGGAAGTGTTTCTAATGGATCATGTTTGGGCAAAAACCAGATGGGTTGTTCCATAATCAATTCCTATAAAGCTAAGCCTATACACCCGTTTATAACTGAATTATAAACAATACGATAGATAAAAATGTGGAATGAGCTGGAATTTCTTTAAGTTACGCATGGCCAGGCCCTGCGTAACTTTTTAGGCGATGCTACTTTTATGCTGAAAGTTGTCTAACGTCAATTTTTTCAAAAAAACGTATAAGCATAGTTTCATGTTTATAAAAGGGAGTCATCCGAACGGAGCTTACATTAAGGGAGTCCAGGAGATCTTTGACCCTTGAACCTGTCCCGCTAAAAAGCTTCAGCCAATTTTTTGGTGCTTTGAGCCGATTTTCGACTTCAACTTGCAGGGGCAGTATACGAAGGTTGATACTGCCCCTGCAAGGTTCTTTGGTGGGGATTATTTAACCTGGATTTCTTGTACAACACCGTAAGTCTTTAATTTTAATATATTAAAGACCAATAATCAGTAAAACGGCATAGATGAAGTTCATTGGAAAAGCCAATCCTCTGAGCGGCAATAGGCCGTTTTGCTTAGAACTGTTTAAAAAAGCTGCACGCTATTTGATAGGATTCACCAAGAGTCCTTTGTTTTGAAATAAAGCCTTGTTTTATGCAGATTTCAAACATCTTCAAAAGCTATGAATTTTCTAGAAATTTAAAATTAATGGAATGAAATTATGCGTTTGATATCTTTGTTGCCACTCATTACAATAAGTATATTATTGTCAATGTTTTCAAATGAATTAGATTCATGCAATACATTGCCTTGCAAGTATGCTGTAAAAGGACCTTCTTGGATTGAAGATGCTGTGATCTACTCTATTTTTCCAAGAAATTTCTCGAAAGCAGGAGATTTTAATGGAATTATTGATCGTTTAAATCAGATTAAAGAACTTGGTGTTGACGTGCTATGGTTGCTTCCAATCCATCCTATTGGGGAAGTAAGAAGAAAAGGTTCGATGGGGAGTCCTTATGCTATTCAAAACCATGAAAGAATTGATTCAGCCTATGGAAATGAGGAAGATTTTAAAGCTCTTGTGGCAAGAGCACATTCCTTAGGACTCAAAATTATTATCGATGCAGTGCTCAATCATACGGCTTGGGATCATATCTTAATAAAATATCCAGTATTTTATCAGCATGATGAAAATAATCAAATCATTTCACCTCTTCCTGACTGGGCAGATGTAGCTGCTCTAGATTACACAAATCCCATGGTACAATCTTATATGCTACAGATTTTAAAATATTGGTTACTTGAATTTGACATTGATGGTTTCCGATTCGATGCGTCTGATTTCATTCCTTTGGAGTTTTGGAGAAAGGTCAGGAAAGAGCTCCATGCCTTAAAATCTGATATTATTCTTCTTGGAGAGGGCGAAAAGCCAGAGGCTCTCTGTCATGGATTTGATTTAGACTATGATTGGAAGTTTAAGAAAACTTTAGATAGCATTATCATGAATGGAGTTCCTGCAACAGCAGCTGTTAAAAAAGTATTAGAAGAAGATGAATCACTATTTCCTCAGGGCTCTGTACATTTGCGTTTTTCAGATAATCATGATGAAAGGCGTGCTATTGCACGTTATGGAGAAAAAGGTGCACTGGCAGCTTCCGCACTTATCTTTACCTTAAAAGGAGTACCCTTAATCTATAATGGAATGGAAGTGGGAGACACGACGGAAAGTCGGGATCCAGCTCTTTTTGAAAAAATGCCCATATATTGGGATGCCTCAGTTATCAGGCCAGAATTTACTTCTTTTTATACTCAAATGATCACCTTAAGAAAAAGGTATCCAGCCCTCAGACATGGCAAGATAGAGTGGATTAAGAATACAAGTGAAGAGCGTGTTTTGACTTATTTGCGAATAACAGAAGAGGAGACTCTTTATGTAGCAATAAATTTATCCAACCAACCTTTTACAGGAAAAATAAGCCTTCCTGGAACTCTTGAGAACTTAACACCAATAAAGAAATTAACAGAAACACCATTTTCTTCATCTACGCTTACACTAGGCGCTTGGGAATTCTGTATCTATAAAGTCAACGATTAGGAGTATCTTTTAAAGATCTTTTGATGCTTGCAGGATTCCATTTTTTATTTGTTCTATAAACAAATCTTGTTTTTCAGTGTTCTGTACATTTAAACCAAAAAATTGCCCAATGGAACCAGCAAGCTTAATATGAGAAATAAAAGGTTCATTTTTGAACTTTTTCAAAAATACTCCTACTGCAAAACCAATTTCATTACCCACATCACATATGAACTGAGAACATCGAACATCTCCTTGTTGAGCTCTAGCTGTAATGCACCGGAGAATTGCCTCTTCTAAATTAAGAGATAGTATAGAGCTATTATAATATTGTGAAAGAGAAGTTTTGCTAAAAACTGAAGTCTCTTCTCGGTTTAAGTAATCGCATATAAATCCTATTTCTTGATTAAAATCATTTAACAAAGAATCAAGAAAACGTTTCGCGATTCCTGGTCCTGCTAAGCGCTCCATCAAAGTAGGGTGCCTTTGGTGAGATAAAATTACTCCCTGTGTTTCTATGCCGTAATAGGAATAAGACTTTGCCATTTCATTATAAATTAAATGATGCCCAATTTCGCCCATGCGACAGATAAAATCGTCAGGACCAAAATAAACAGCTCCATTTTTGATAATTCCAGCTCCAATACCAGTACCCAAAATCAGTAGTATGCCATGGTAAAGTTTTTTATGAACAAAGGAGGCATATCCTTCTGCATCTGCGTCATTCAAAATACATATTTCCAAATTTGACTGAATTTCTTTACATTGTGATTTTAATAATTCTTTCAGATCGATCCCGCCTGAAATAAGTTCATTTGAGCTCAGTTGGTCAGATCTAAAACCATCAATATTAGGTCCTATGAGTTTACAATCCTTAGAAATAGGACCCGGCCATGAAATGCCAATTCCCTCTATTTGCGACTCAGGAAAGTTCTGATGGAGATATGCTTTTGCTTTTAAAATTTCTTGAATGACTTGGGAAATAAACCACTTTCTTTTTTCTGTAATATTTAAAATTTCATTTTTCTCAGCATGAATACGCCACTTATGAACACTTGACTCCCAAATGATTTCTCCTTTGGTATTAATAAGAGCTGCCAAGATTTTTGTTCCACCAATACTTAAGTTAATATTAATGTGCTTTTTGGGGTGGAAAGCTCGGACTTCATTATTTGATTCACTTCTTTCAATTTGCAAGGGTTTTCCTTTGTTAAATATCTGTTCTGTGAACCCAAATATGCTCATAATAGCCAAAAATTCTCACTTTGGGCTGATTAAGTCATCAATCAGCTATTCTTTTTACTAAGTTCTATATCCATTTTTCTATGAGAACCACTAGATACTTAGCAACTTCACGCGATTCTTTTAAGCCGCCTGGATATTCAAGTCGTTGTTATAGCCAAACTCTACCAGCTTATCGGTTAAATATCTCTTGAGAGAGGGCACGTAAAAGTATAGCAATAAACTATTATTAGATCATCTTGATTTGGGATGATTTGCTCTAATTCTTCTGGTTCTTCTGGAGAGAACTCATAGGAGGCAAGTCTGGCTCCAGGAATCATCGTCCCACATTCCATTTATTACCGCGCGGATCCAATAAAAGGAATGAAGTATTTGTATCAATGAGAGCTTTCAGACCACGTGCATCAATATGGCCGTAAGTTGCGAGTTTAACAGCTTCTTCAGACTGAACACAGCGCGCTCCTTCTCCAATAAGAGCATCGCTTGCCGAAGAAGTAACTAAAAATGTAGTTGTCATTAAAATTTGTATTATTTTTTCATATATTCTCCTTAGGTTAAATTT
>FTIX01000371.1_pt2 | contig 28717 bp, 30 predicted proteins | sample 1658561 | NCBI WGS metagenome assembly FTIX01 (sample SAMEA3914836, study PRJEB12502) | metagenome | biome: forest; material: soil | place: Canada | collected 2011-07-03 | depth 0.3 m | reverse complement strand
AGTCATCCCGAGAAGCAATGTTGTGATTTCGAACACATAGTCAATAAGAACAAGCGCTCCCCCTATCGAAGTCAAAGCAAGCAAACATCCTACGGCCGCAATAATCACTAACAGTAGGACCGCAGTGGCTATTTTCCAGGCAATCTCTTTTTTTGAAATCGAATAGCTAGGAGCTTCTATGAGCTGCCCTGGTGTCAACACCTGTCTAATATCTATTTTTTCATAACCACTGGGAGTTTCCATAGGCCAAACGGCTACTGCAGGGACCGCCCTGTTTCCGGCACTTCCCTCTACTGCCAATTTTATAACTGCTGGATCATCCACTTGCCTACGTTGAGCATGCTCCTTCCATGACTTGGCAACAATCCTTGCAAGTCTTTTGTAAGAGACCCGCCGCTGAATTCCAACCCCATAACGGTGCCATCCCGCCCCTCCTTGGATCGGAATTGCATTCCCATTGTTAATAGTTGCGCTTGGATCAATTTTTACAAAGGCTGTTGAGGGAGCAAAAGAGGCCGCAGTGGATTCAGGACTTTCGAAAAATTGCCCCAAAACCCTCGCCATTCCCCAGCCATCATAAAAAGCACAAGACAAATGCTCCCAAGCCAACTCGGCAGACTTGGCTTTTGTTATCGGGTTGCGAACAAACCAGGATCTTCCCTTGCACGCAATTGCCGCGGTCGTGTGGTATAGAATTCCAAGGGGACAGCAAAGTAAAGCCGCGCTTATTTGATACACAAGGCGAGCAACTCCTCTGATAAACTTGCCAGTATACTTAATCACTTTATAATGGCTAAGTGTAGAGTTAGGAGGATTTAAATAAGAATTGTAAGCCCCCCAGCGAGCAGCTTGATAAGCGAATGAAAGGGGTAATTCGTTTATTGATAATGTCATAAAAACAACTCCGTAATATTACTGAGCAAATTGTATAACCTATACACTTTTATAGTCAATAAAAAGTCTATTATATTTAATTTACGGAAAGCCGCTATCATTGCGTTGATTTTGATTTCCGAAAAATTAGCTGAAACTTTTTAATGAGGCAAGATTCTTTTTTGCGTTTTTTCTTGAGAAGGGTTACAGATAGTCCCATAAGACCATTGGCAAAATTTCCAGAATAGGAGCGCCACAAGAGAAACTGTTGAAAGAAGCATGAGTGTTACGTAGCCCACAGTCTTCATCATATCGCGTTGAAAAGAGCGTTCCTCGTTAAGAAGACCACCAACGACCGCTATAAAAGGAGCGGCCAAGGCCGACACACCAAATCCCATCCCAAATCCAAATAAGGAACCCCAAGCAAGCACTTTTGCACCAGCGGTTGCAAAAAGAAGGGCGAAGTTAATAGAGTAAATACAACTAATCGCCAAAATCGCAACGACAGCAACGATAGCTACCACCTTTACAAGGCGAAGGTCTGGTTGCTGTTGCGTGACTTCCTTGTAGCGGCCGGAATGATTTCTTTTAGCAGGAGGAGGGCAGTAGCGAGTACGCGTGTGTTCAGTTTCTCGCGAAACAAAACTAGAACCTACATCGCTTATCGAGTAAGTTGGCATAATACAGTCTCCTTATTGGTTAACCGGTCACGGAGGTTGCTAATCGAACGTACATCAAGCTCATGATAAAGGCATCATAAACATTGATCGAATTATGACAAACGACGTTTTTTCCTTTTCTTTTTTAATTGGAATTTTTATAATTCCTCTCTTTGAACCTATCTCACTGAAATTTTTCGCCAATTTTTGGAATGATAGGTTCTTAGAGCCTGTCTTCACACAAAGCATCCTGATCGTGGTGTGAAGACAGGTTCTTACTAAGTGGCAAAATTTTTTGTCTTAAAGAGTATATGCATATGGCAACGAGTAGACATGCGAAGATCATTGGAATCGGTTCATTCCTTCCCGCCAAAATCTTGACTAATCAAGATCTTGAAAAGATGATGGACACTTCCGATGAGTGGATCTCTTCTCGGACGGGAATTAAAGAACGCCGTATTGCTAATGCTGAAGAGTTTGCCTCCACCATGGGCTATGCTGCTGCGCAGAAAGCACTTGCCCAAGCAAAGTGCAAGCCAGAAGAAATCGACTTGATTCTTGTCGCCACCATGAGCCCTGATTATGCCTACCCAAGCACTGCTGCTTTAATTCAAGCTGCGCTGGGAGCTAGTCGAGCAGCTGCAATGGACATTCAAGCTGCCTGTTCAGGTTTTATCTATGGATTATCTGTTGCAAAGTCGTTCATTGAATCAGGAGCCTATCAAACTATTTTATTCGTTGCCGCCGAAAAAATGTCCGCCCTTTTGGATTACCAAGATCGTTCTACAAGTGTGCTATTTGGGGACGGCGCCGCTGCTGTAGTCATTAGTGCTTCTGGAAATGGGCTTAGAATCGGCACCACCAGCTTGGGCGCAGATGGCTCCCTCGCAGAGGTTTTATTTGCTCCAGCAGGGGGAACCCGCTGCCCTATCACAGCAGAGACAATAGAAAAAAGGATGCACTATCTTAAAATGAACGGCCCAGAGCTATTTAAGCATGCTGTGCGCCGCATGAGTCATGCTGCTGCAGAATGTCTCGCAAAGTCTGGTTTATCTCAGGAGGAATTACGCTGGTTGATCCCTCATCAGGCTAATAGCCGAATCATTGACGCCATTGCTAAATCCCTCCAATTTCCAAAGGAAAACATCTACAAAACATTACATAAGTATGGCAATACATCTGCCTCTAGCATCGCCATTGCCTTGGATGAATTGTGCGCAGAGCAACCCATCTCAGCAGGGCAACACCTGCTACTCGTTGCCTTCGGGGCAGGTTTAACTTGGGGTGCCTCTCTTCTTACAGCGGAGCCCATCAATGACAAATAGAAAAATCGCATTTCTCTTTCCCGGTCAGGGAGCTCAGTATGTAGGAATGGGAAAAGACTTTCTTTCCTACCCGATCGTCCGGCAAACATTTGAGGAAGCGGATGATTTCCTCCGCCTCCCACTGTCAAAAATTATTTTTGATGGCCCGGAAAATATTTTGACAGAAACACGCAATAGCCAACCTGCAATTTACGTTCTATCTGTAGCTTTGCTACGTTTGCTTAAGCAACTTTTTCCCCAACTCACGCCTACCATATGTGCGGGTTTAAGTTTGGGTGAATACTCCGCTCTTTATGCAGCAGAGAAGGTTTCTTTCTTAAACGGCCTTAATGTCGTACGCTGGCGCAGCCTTTATATGAATGATGCCTGTGAAAAAAATGCGGGGACTATGGCTGTTGTCTTGGGAATGGATGCAGAAAGTGTGGAGAACGCTGTCAAAGAGATCAATTTACCCAATGAACTTTGGGCTGCAAATTTTAATTGTCCCGGCCAAGTTGTGATCTCAGGGACTCGTCAAGGAATAGCAACAGGAACAACCTACCTGCAGACAAAAGGTGCCAAGCGTGTATTACCCCTTAACGTTCATGGTGCATTCCATAGTGGCCTCATGCGATCAGCCGAAGAAGCCCTTGCCCCATACATTGATTCCCTTGTACTTCAAGAAAGCCCGGTTGATCTTGTGATGAATGTGGTTGGAGATGTCGTCAAAGACCCTTTTCAGATCCGCAAAAATTTGATTAAACAAATATGCAGTCCAGTCCGATGGGAACAGAGCATTCGCACCATTCACGCTTTAAATATAGATCTTTTTATCGAAATTGGCTGCGGTAAAACCCTTGCAGGATTTAATAAACGCATGAACATTGCGCTCCCTACAATAAATCTAGAACGGGTAGAAGATTTGACACCACTTGAGCTCATACAATAACTTGACAACGTCATCTTCAATCGGGTGATTTGTGTGCTAAAGTTGGCTCTAAGCTCGTAAAAATCACCCGATCGAAAATTTTAAACAGGTTCTAGGATCATTTAGAAGGAAGTAACAATGGATTCTTTGAGAGGAAAATCTGTAATTGTCACTGGGGGTACAGCAGGGATCGGGCGCGCCATCGCGTTGGCATTTGCCTCAAAAGGGGCGCGCGTCGCCATCTTCGGGCAAAATGAAAAACGGGGAGCAGAAGTTGTTCAAGAGATGCAGGCGCTTAACCTAAATGCATCTCCTTTATTTCTTACAGTTGACGTCTCGCAAAAAGCTTCGGTTGACCTGGCCGTCAAAAAAACATTGGACGCATTTCAAAATGTTGATATCCTTATAAACAATGCTGGGATTACTCGAGATCAACTCTTAATGAAAATGAGCGAAGAGGAGTGGGATCAAGTGTTCGCTGTAAATATGAAGTCTTGTTACAATATGTGCCATAGCCTCGTTCGCTCCATGATGAAAGCTCGACAAGGATCAATCATCAACATTAGTTCCGTTGTAGGTTTGGTAGGAAATGCTGGACAAGCAAACTATGCGGCAGCTAAGGCAGCCATGATCGGTTTTACTAAAGCTTTAGCCAAAGAACTGGCTCCTCGGCAGATACGCGTCAATTGCATCTGTCCTGGTTTTATAGAAACAGCGATGACCGATGCGTTGACCGAGCAGAAGAAACAGGCGGTTTTACAGAGCATTCCACTAGGGCGCATGGGCACTCCAGAGGATATCGCAGCAAGCGCTCTGTTTCTTGCAAGTGAATCCGCTCAATATATCACAGGACAAGTTCTCGTGGTAGATGGCGGAATGGTATAAGAGATATTTTTTGTTATCATAAACTCGAGATAAACCCAATAGATCCTTTGCATCACTTATTTTGACTGAAAAAATTGAGATTTCAACCAAAGTAAGTGCCGTGAGCGGTCTATACCGACGTCTAGTTGAAACTTCTCATTTGAGCTAGATGGTGGTATCATAGAAAGGAAAATACCCTATGTCATCAACAGAACAAGAAGTGATCGACATCGTCGTCGAACAGCTTGGTGTAGATAAGGATGATGTGACTCCAGCAAAGTCCTTCGTCCAAGATTTAAATGCAGACTCTTTAGATCTTACTGAGCTCATCATGACCTTTGAAGAGCGTTTCGGCTGTGAAATCTCTGAGAAAGAAGCTGCTAAACTCAAGACCGTTGGCGATGTGATCCGTTACATCGATGAAAATAAAACAGCTGGTGAATAACCAGTAGTTCGCTAAGAACCTGTCTTCACACCATGACTAGGATGCTTTGCGGCTAAATTGCTCTACGAACGTATGTAATTTTTTGGAAATAGTAATTTAATATTACTAGAAAGTAATATACGTTTGTAGCGCAATTCGAACTTATCCCGCTCAAATTTTTCGCCAATTTTTGGGTCGAAAATCGGCTTAAAAGCACCAAAATTGGCTGAAACTTTTTAGCGGGATAGGTTCTTAGCGCACAATCATCCAATCGAGGTTTGAAGATAGGTTTTTTACATTAACGAGACAAACTTATTATGATTTTCCTTGCTCTCACATTTTTCTTGGTCGCTAATCCCATTGGCAATGCCCCCGCTATCATTGCTTTAGTCAAAGGATTTGGCTTTCAGCGTCAGCGTTTGATTCTGCTTAGAGAGTCAGGATTTGCGTTGATCCTCGCCTTATTTTTTCAATATTTTGGCGAACGCTTCCTTTCCATTCTGAATATCCAGCAGTACGCCGTTACAATTGCAGGCGGATTTCTGCTTCTTTTCGTCGCCTTTAATATGATGGGAGCGATTGCTTCTCAAGAAAAGACAATTACTCCACAACAAGAACCTTTCTTTGTTCCTATCGCAACACCTATCTTATCGGGGCCTGGATTGCTCGCTATTATTATGGTCAAATCGCGCACTGCAGGCAGTGCTCTTGAGGTCACTTTTGCAATTCTGCTTGCCTGGGTAGGCGTTGTCACTGTTTTAGGGATCGCCCCCTACCTATATAAAATCCTAGGTAGAAGTGGTTTCACTGCTTTGGAGCAAATTATGGGGATGTTGCTTGCTCTTGTCTCTATGGAAATGATTGTGAAGGGAGTAAGCTTACTACTAAAGGCTTAAGTTTAAATAACTTCCTCATCTTAAACTGCCAAAGCCCCGCAATTGCACTGTTTAAGGTTGGGAAATTATTTAAACTTAAACTCACCTTACATTAACCACACTAGGCTCTTTCTAACATGGAAACATTGTCTTTTATTACAATCATAGCCAAGCTACTGGTCATCATCGATCCTATTGGGGGAACCCCAACGATTATTGCACTTACCAAAGATTTTGAATTCCGCAAGCAACGCTGGATTATTCTCAGGGAAGTCTTATTTGGATTAATCATCGCTCTATTTTTTCAATATTTGGGCGATTATTTTCTAAGCATAATCGCCATTCAACCTTCTACATTACGGCTAGCCGGAGGAATACTCCTCTTTCTTGTAGCCCTGGATATGATCTTTTCACCGTCTACATCCGACGGCTCGACGGAAAATCCTAGGCAGAAACAAGACCCTTTTATTTTCCCCATTGCAACTCCTTTACTGGCTGGCCCTGGACTTCTTACAATGACAATGCTTCTTTCTCAGTCAGAGCCTAATCCATTGAAGATCTCCCTTGCAATTTGTGCGGCTTGGATCGTCGTCACCCTCATTTTGGCTTTCGCTCCGCATATTCAAAAAATTTTAAAAAGAACAGGACTCACCGTTTTGGAACAAATTATGGGAATGGTCCTAATGCTCATGTCTATTGATATGATCATGAGTGGAGCTAGATTATTTATTGAAGGATTAAAACAATGAGCGACTTATCATTACTCTCTATTACTCTCGTTTTGTTTTTGATTATGGATCCTATTGGACATGTAGGCTCTTTCCTACAGCTTATGAAAGAGGTTGAGCCTAAACGAAGAAACTTGGTTCTCCTCAGAGAAATGGGGTTTGCCATGATTGCCATGCTGATTTTTAACTATATCGGCGAATATATTTTTACCCTCCTAGAGATCTCCAGGGAAACTGTTCAACTTGCATCCGGAGTTATTCTTTTTTTAATTGCTCTTAAGATTTTATTCCCCGACAGTAAAAGCCTCCGCGCCAACCTGCCAAAAGGAGAACCCTTCGTGGTTCCTTTAGCTATCCCCTTAATTGCAGGCCCGACAGTACTCGCAACCATCATGCTTTATTCGCACATGGAAGCCAGCGTTCCTATCATGATTGGAGCAATCACTCTTGCCTCATTGGCCACCTTAGTCGTCCTTTGGGCGGCGCCTACTTTACAGCGTATCTTAGGCAATAATGGCTTAATTGCACTGGAAAAACTAATGGGAATGGTCTTAGTACTCTTGGCTGTACAGCGTTTTACCGATGGACTGCAGCTATTTGTGTCTAATCATACTTAAGAGAAGGTAGCAACGATGAGGAGTATGAAAGCGACCCTGCGCATGAACGTTTCATCTCTTGCACCTGCAAGATCTTCAAAGTTATGAATTACTCTGCCTAATGCAGAATTACAGGTAGTCCTAAGTCGCAGTAGAATGCCAGCCTCCACGAGCAGGTTGCAAAATTACATATTTAGGACTACCGAATTACATCTGAGTTGAACCAAGATGGAAAAACTCATAAATCCCTCAGCAATTCCCGCTAGAAAAAATAATACCTTCAAACAGTGTTTAAAGAGCTAAACGCAGAGGCAGTGAGACTAAGAGGCACAGAGAGATTTTTTAACTCATGATTTATATAAAATTTCTGCATCTCCCCTCCTTTGCGTCTCTCTGTTTTACTTGTTTGAGAAACCTTGAAGGAAGCGGGAGACATGGGCGGTCTTCGAACTTTTCCCTGGCGTGAATTTGGTAACCTCATGGGAGAATTGCTATCTTTTGCTGCATAGGGCAACTTTAAATGTCGTGATTGGAAAATTAATTAGTTGCGGCATTTAAAAAAGCAGAGACGGTTGGATGCTTTCAGAATTTTCCCCTGGGAAAAATTATCTATTCCTAATACAAATCTCAAAAATTTACTCTAAGGACGTTGTTAATGTCTAATGGCGAAATCATTCTTTACACTACAGAAGATGGCAAACTTCCATTAAATTAAGAGCCGAAGAGAACACTGTTTGGCTAACCAGAATGGAAATTGCTGAACTATTTCAAACAACCCCACAGAACATAACTCTCCATATACAAGGTGTTTATGAAGAGAATGAAGCCGATATTGACTCAACTAGTAAGGATTGCTTACTAGTTCAAAAGGAAGGAAATAGAAACTTCCAGCGAGAGATAAAGCTCTACAACCTAAGCATGATTCTTGCAATTGGATATCGGGTTCGTTCTCCTCGAGGTACACAATTTCGTAAATGGGCAACAGCTCATTTGCAAGAGTATCTGATTAAAGGCTTTATTTTGGATGATGTCCGGCTTAAAGAACCAGGCAATTGGGATTATTTTGATGAGTTGCTTGTGCGTATCCGTGAAACCCGCAGCTCTGAAAAACGCTTCTATCAAAAAGTAAAAGATCTATGCAATGGCCGTTGATTATGATGCTAAAAGTGATCAGGCACAGCTTTTCTTCAAAAAAGTCCAAAATAAAATGTTATGGGCTCTGACTGGTCATACTGCAGCAGAGCTAATTTGCCATCGTTCTAATCCGCGATTGCCCAACATGGGTCTTACTAGTTGGAAGGGGAATCGTGTGCGTCAAGGTGATGTAACCATTGCTAAAAATTATCTTTCTGAAGAGGAAATTGGTAAGCTTAACCAAGTTATCACAATGTATCTAGATTATGCTGAGGATCAAGCTAAGCGGCGCAAAACAATCACAATGAGTGAATGGACCGATAAGCTTGACGCTTTTCTTTCAATGAAAGAGAAATCTTGAATCACTCAGGTAAAATATCAGCACAAGTTGCAGAGCGGTTGGCATTAGAGCGTTATGCTGAATTTGATGCTAAAAGAAAACATAGCGAACAGCTCGAAGCAGACAATGCTGACATTATTGAGCTAGAACGAATTCAATTCAAAGAAGAGGCTCAAGAAAAGCTTTAGTAAACTCTAAAGCATTTTTTTTGCAGCATAAATTTATAGTGATAAAGCATGCATGGAATCGGCCAAGTTACTAATTACTTTTCGGACAGCTGTTTTATTTGAAAAATGAATCGAGCAAGCTCATCAAGAAAAATAGCTGTTTTTTCTTGCTCACTTGATCCTGGCCCAACTGTATCAAAGCCATATTCGCTTGGAGCAATTGCTCGTACAACTAAGTCTTGGCGATTGGTATATGGTGCATTTGTTATAGCTAAATAGCGCCCTTGAGGTGGTAAGGCTTTTAGCCAAGTTTCCACAGTATCATCTGTTGTCGGACGAATTAATCTTTCACTTTTTGGATCTTTTTTCATTGGTGCATTAATAAAATGAACTTCTACTTCTTTACGCATGTCTTCTGGAATTTCGGATTGTTCCAAAACTAATTGGGTCATTTCGCTTTCAGTTTTTGGAAACTCTAAAGGCTTCAACCACCCCTTTCTTATTTTTAATAACGACTCACTATCATCCATAAAAGTATTTTGGTTTTCATATTGAGCCTCTAAAGGACGTTCACCACTTAAGAAATAGATGTGAGAAAATCTAACTCCTTGTTTCCACTGCTCAATAAGATACTGAAGACGAAGACGCACCCTTGGCAAAAGTCCTCCGTGCACAATCGCTCCTTGGTATTCCTTAAAATGCGGGTAGGAAGCATCTACAAATCCTAATTCATTTAAAAGCGGCCTGATTTTTGGCCTTAATTCTTCAAACCTGCTTGTCTGTTCTTGCCACCGTTCGCCCTGACGTAAAAGATTTTTTTGCGCCCAATTATTAATTTTCACAACAGCTTCTTCTGATTCATTTAATGGTTCCATGCCTACAACTTTTAAAAGTTTTAGCAGCTTAACTCTTGGCTGATAATTTTCATCAAAAAGAAGTCTTGAAAAACCAAAGGCAAGAAGTTCTTCTTCCAAGCGTTTCACTGTTTGAGAAAAGTTTCTAGCGTCTTGAGATAATCCCATCTTCAGTAAATCCTCATAGCTATTTCGAGCTATTTTTAACGCTGCTGCATAATCACCAGATTGTTCATGCTGTTGAATCGCATTTTGACTAGCTTTGAGGTATCCTTGCACTTCTACTACTTGATTGCCGGCATAAAGAGATGCCATACCAAGCAGAGTAATAATAAGACCCCCTGTAAATACAAAGGGTGCACCAAACGTTGTTGATTGCAGTTTTCTTGAGTAACTCATAATGCCTACTCCACTAGCTGTAAGCCCTGCTCCTATTGCACGAAAAACATAGGGAGCAAAATTTAATCCATTTCTATGAATAAAAACTTTAAAACTACTTGTTTTATGGGTTATCGCATAAGGTGTTTGAGGATATCCATTGGTTATTCTAGAAGGTGCTGCCATGACTGACTCTTAGTATATTAATAATTTCATTCATTTTTTGATGGGTTAGACATAAAAACTCTATCAAAAATATCTAAAACATTTCAAGAAAAAACCGATACATAAAAACACACCTAGACCCCTAAACAACGTATTGCCGTCTTAAGTTTCGCCATTCTTCTGCAGATAAACCTTTGCTTTCTAGCTTACCAAGGCCAACTGCCATCATCCGAAATGCATCTGCCCCATGACTGGCGAAATTGTGAAGAGGAAGACTAGACCAGCACCCATGGCGATCATTCCACTGTTTCTTGTAGCTTTCAAGAGTAGTTACTCCCTTAGCACATTTAGCTTCGTCAAACCAGCAACGGTTAAGAATGTTGCGAACGGCATCTATTCCTTCATTAATTCCGATCTCCGGAACTATGGTGAAGGTTACACCATGATTGCGGGCTACTTCTACTCTCGATAATCCGGTACAATACTCATGAACAGCTGCATCATGGGGTTCGAGATGCTTTCCATAGATATAGGGCTTGTTTTTGATGTATTGAAGGTAGTGTGTCAACGCCTCTCCGCTATTTTCGTAGTATTCAAGCAGGTGAATTTCCTGACCACATGGCTGGAAAAACCAGATAGCCGTTGAATCGTTATAGCCAAGGTCCCATGCTGTATGGACTGGTACGTTGGCATCATAGTAAATGCTTCTAATACGCCCTTGCTGTCTAGCCTCAACAATTTGCCTGCCATAATACAAACCCTCATTGGAAGACTCAAATGCTTCATCAGGTGTGCTTGGAAATTCTCTTTTCATGTCTTCTCCCTGAGTTAATACACGCTTGACATACCAAGCTCGTTGCCCATCATCCAATTGTTTGTTTATAACGCCTTCCAGTGTGTTAAAATAGTCCGAGTATTGCTTGGGTACCACCAGATCGCTCGGATCGATTCTATAGCCCTTGTGTGCATGCGAGGGCAAAAAGTGGAAGCGGAAGTCTAAGGGAGATAGTTTCTTGCCTGAATCCTGTATAACCTGCGCCTCTTTGCACATTTGGTAGAAATAACCTTCCCGTCCTTCAGCTGTACTTTCGATAAATACTGGCCAGGTGCAAGCGCATTTAGAGACCCTGTGATGATCTCACGTGCCTTATCAGGGAACTTTGCGCTTGCCAAATTCGCTTATATGAAGAAGCTGAAGCCTACTGGAACGCATGGATGTTCCTACACCCAAAAAGGATTCCACTGCTCTGGTTTGTGACTGTGTGGATAGGCTGCAATGATCTTTCCGTGAAACTCCACTTCTGGACGACCTAAGAAAAAGAGGAAAGCTAGAAATCCACTTTCTCAGGGAAGGTTTGATCCTGAATCAAGATTCAAATAGCTCTTCGCTTAGCCGGTGGGATATGCTAGTAGTCATTTCATCTGCCTATGTGAGGAATCTTAGCGACAATGTCAAGAGAAGTAAAGATCATGCTGTTAGGAATGGAGTTTGGGAATCAAAGCTCCATTAGGTTACAAGAACGTAGTCACACCAACAGGAAAAACGTTGGAAATAGATCCAAAATGGGCTTCTTTCATAAAAAAAATCTTTGAACTGTATTCAACTGGTTCCTATTCTCTATTAACACTTGCAAAGGAGATGAAAGAACAGGGATGGACTAATGGCAATGGAAAAGCCATGAATACAAGCCAACTAGACCGATTTTTAGATAATCCTTTCTATCATGGGATGATGCAAGTGAAAGGAAAGCTTTACCCCCACAAATATCCTCTCTTAATTAGCGAGTCTCTATTTAATCAAGTACAAAGAATCAAGCACCGAGCAAATAAGTCCAATGCCCGCCATGCGGGAAAAAAGGATATTCTCTTAAGAGGCTTAATGACATGCAATTGTTGTGGCTGTCGGATTACTGGAGATATTAAGAAAAGTAAGTATGTCTACTATAGCTGCACCAATGGTAAAGGTACCTGCAAGAAAGAATGGGTAAGAGAAGAGGAGATTACTTCCTTAATGGGTGCCCATGTGGATGCCGATAAGACTAGCCTCATTACTGTTAAAACTGTACTTGATTTAGCTAAGAGAGCTAAGGAAATCTACGAAAGTTCGAAAGTAGATGAAAAAAGGCAAATCCTGAATTTCGTATTTTCGAACTTAGAAATGAAGGATAAAAAGGCGATCATAACACTGCATGAGCCGTTTGATAAGCTAGTAGCAGTGTCAGATCATCCCAAGTGTCGGAGGAGGTGGGATTCGAACCCACGGTACGGGATTAGCGTACACACGCTTTCCAAGCGTGCTCCTTAAGCCACTCGGACACTCCTCCTTGCAGAGGACTTAGTCTAAGGTAGCCGCCCTTTTTTCACAAGATTAAAATGCCTATTCAAAAGCGATAAGTAAATCCTGCAGTCACCCCTTGGGCCCAAAGATTTTCCGATTTAAGTTGTGCATGAGGCCTTGCTTTACCCACAAGCGTTGCATCCGGCACAAAGGCGATCGCCACAGATTGCGTTGGGTTGATGTGCCGATCTAGCTCTTTAGTAGCCCACAACATGTTGCTGACATACAAAAACGTATAGCCAACGTGAAAAGCAAAGCAATCACTCCATTGATATCCGAGAGTAACATCAGCTTCAGGAATGAGAGAAAACTGGGTACGTTTATGATGTCCAATGTTTGTGGGAAGCGCAAAATAACCTCCAGAAAACTTCTGCACATCTGTGAATCCATCAAAATCATTTGTGACTAAATATCCTTTAATACTTGCTTCCTCACACATCGCCCCCAAAGCCACTTTTCCTTTAAAGTTAAAGGAAAAACAGTCATAAACATAGTTGAGCTCAAATCCAGCTTGGCCCCCATAAAAATTGTTTTCAGCGTGAAATTTATCATTTGTTTTAAAGACATCGGGTGGATCGATATTAGGACTATCCGTTGAAAATTTCAACTTCTCATCAAAATTCCAATACCGGAAACCCGCTAAAAATATAAAGTCAAGACCGCAACAGCCACATGAGAGCGGGATTAACCCATTTAACTCGGCTCCTTGCATTTGGTTTGCCACCTTGAGCGTCGCAGTTCCTGAAAAAGAACCTGGAAGGGAAAGATAGGTAAAACTCTCTCCCGGAATAGTCACATCAAAGTAGGGTATAGTCAAAGTTTGCGATCCAGGGGATCCATTCGAATGAACAGAGCGGCTTCTTGACTCATGAGGTAAGCAGAAATAGCTGGCTTCTGCACCAAAGCAGCACTCTTCCCCTAACCAATATCCCATGACAAATCGTCCGCCTGAGCGCCAGTGATTTTTATTTTCTTCACCCCCTAAGATCACTTTTGAGCCTGACTTCACTAGATCCACATTTTTTGGCGAGTTTTTGATTTGCCAACAAATATATTCTACATCCGCCCAAAAGCGGTCAGGATCACCGCAATCACAGCAAGAATCCCACTCGAGTCCTTGCAATGGATTGCAAAACATAAACCCAGCGCAGACGCCATATATAACTAAATTGAAAATAATTTTATTCATATGCTCTCCATGACAGAATAATGCTAGCCTCATATATACCTAGACTGGCTTATTTTGTATATACTAGTACCGCGGCAGCCCTAAGCATGTAATGCTGCCTGTTGATTACAGAAGCTTTTCATGCAAACGAACAGAAAAAGGGACACTAACAATGCCTCTGTTCTCCGAAAAACCAATCTTTTTTGAGTAAAAAGACCGCTAGATAAAACAAAGGCGTTGCAACCACACTAAATAAAATTTTATAAATATAGGACACTGCTATAATCGGCGACATTTCCATTAAAGTCATGCCTAATCCCCCATATAAATAGATCATATCCACGATAACCGTATCGAGAATTTGAGAGACAACAGCAGCCCCATTATTACGTAGCCAAAGAAAACGCGCGTCAGTCCACTGCTTCATCCAAGCATAAAACTGAATCGCTACAACTTGAGCAACTACATATGCAGCTAAAGAAGAAAAGATGCGCAAACCACTCAACCCCAATACGGCCCTAAATTCGTCTTGCTCTATTGTCGATGCAGGAAGCATCATGGCAAGCTGAATGATTCCAAAACTAAGAAGATTCATTCCAAATGCGATATAGACCATTAACTTTGCTTTTCGAGGACCAAATAATTCTGTAACAAGATCGCTAAGTAAAAACGTTAGCGGGTAGGTGATGATTCCCGCAGGAACGGTAAAGTCGTGAAAATAGGGGACATGAACCATTTTTGCTGAAATAATGTTAGAAAGAACCACAATCACGCAAAAAGCAGCGCTGATGACTTGATAAACCGTGTCTGAAGATGATTTGTTTCTAATTTTGCTCCTCACCGTTGAAGTTTTCGAGTTGATTTGACAAACTCTTGATTCATGCAACCTATGTCAACTACAATGCATTTTTCTTCTGACCGCTGAATCTTCTGGCTTTACAACCTTTTTTCGCAAAGTTCTTGCAGGCTAAAGAAAATGATATAGCGCCAGTCATTGGAGATCAATCCTTATTTGTGGAAAGAGGTCTTATGTTCGTCTATTCAAAAAAAATCATTCAATTTATTCATGAGATAAAGTACTTAGTGAAAGATATTTTATCCACAGAGATTCGTATGCCCGTTTTTGGCGATCGTTTCTACGATCGCCAACGTCGTTATTCTTACCCTATCCACGTCGTCATTTATAACAACAAAAATATGCTGGGATACTTTGATTCAAATTTTTATGAACTTGGCTTTCATGAATGCTTGATGTATTCAAGTAAAAAACAGCTCCACAATGTGATCCGACATGAGCTGGCTCATTATATCACATTCATCACTCATGGGGAAGCAGAGGCGCCGCATGGCAATGAATTCAAAGGATTTTGTCAACTCATAGGCTGGGGAAGGGACGTCTATAGCGCCACCTTTTGCTTGGAAAGCGGGGAAGCTCATACTTCCATCACAGAAAATGTCATTTTGAGAAAAGTGCAGAAGCTGATGGCTTTAGCGACAAGTAGTAATGAGCATGAAGCGGAACAAGCCATGATCAAAGCCCAACAGTTTCTTCTAAAACATCACATCGAGTCTAAATATCTGACTAGTGGAAAAGAGGAGGAGGAGAAGATATTTCTCAAACGGATCATGAAACAAAAAAAAGAAAACGCTAAAATGCGTTCCATTGCCAAGATTCTGGAAACTTTTTTTGTAAGCCCTGTTTATACTCGAGGAGGGGGATCGATTTATCTTGAAATTGTGGGGAATGCCGTCAATATCGAGATTGCTGAGTATGTGGCAGCTGTCCTTGAGCGTGAACTAGAGAACCTTTGGGGACAAGTGCAGAGAAGAACAGCGCTAAAAGGAGTAATTGCAAAAAACTCCTTTTTTCTGGGGCTAGCAAAGGGATACTGCAATAAAGTCCACGCTTTAAAAAGAGAATATAATCAGGAGATGATAGAGGGATTAATGATCCTTGAAAAACAATTGGTCGATGCAAAGGCAATGGTTTATCCCCGCCTATCCAAGCGGCACAGCAGCGGAAGCTATTGCCCACGATCCTCTACTCTCGGCGAACAAATGGGAAGAGAGCTCAACATCAGCCCTGCGCTCAGCAAGGGATCTAGTACTGCAAGCCAAAAGTTGGTTAAGTTAGGTGATTGACGGTTGACTCAAGTCCCTAGGAACCTATCCAGCTAAAAAATAACAAGATATGCAGGGTAAACAGGATAAAGAAAGACTTATAAATAGTCTTTATCCTCTAAATCCTGCCTCATCCTGTTATTTATTTGGTTGCTAAAATCTATAAAATGTTCTTCATGCAATTTCCATGGCAAAGGAATTGATCACGGGTTTAGTAAAGCAAAGGAAAACTGTAAAAAGGAGTCCAAGTCGGTATAAGTCGTCGTTAACATTGCTTGCCGTTTAGCGAGTAACTCTGGGGTATGTTTAAAGAGAAAGCTAAATAGCTGTTTCATCTTGTTAATTTTTATCTTTACTGGCATTTCAGCGGGGATATTATTCAAGTACACATTTAAGTATCTCAGAAGATCTTCTTGTGAGGGTTGTTCATTTTTTCCGGAAAAGTGATTCCGAATTTGATGAAAAATAAAAGGGTTGATTACGCTTCCCCTTCCAATCATAAGTGCATCGCAATGCGTATGAGATAACATCCTGAGAGCATCACTTGCATTCAAAATATCGCCATTCCCTACCACAGGGATTTTTAAAAAAGATTTTGCTTCCGCAATGAGATCCCAATTCGCAGGAGGCCCATAACCTTCTGCCTTAGTCCTAGGGTGTAGCGTGAGATAACTAATCCCGCTTTCTTGTGCAGCTAAAAGATTTTCCTTAAAAAGAGAGGTGTCGTCATATCCTGAGCGCATTTTGACTGTCACTGGAATGGATACAGCTTCGACAACTGCTTTGGCATTCTCATGCAAAAAGTTAGGGTCTTTCAGAAGGCTCGAACCTGCACCGCGTCCTGTCACCGTGTTTGAAGGACAGCCGCAATTGACATCGATGCGCGGGGCCCCTCTTTTTTCAATCTCTCGTGCCATTGCCGCCATCAACTCAGGATTTGAACCCATAATTTGAGCAGCAAGAGGAATAGGGGCGGTTTCATCTACTTGATATTGAGAGGCTAAACTTTGCACATGCGCATTGCTGGGAACACGCAAAAAGTCTGTCACAGCTTCATCAAAACCACCTACAGAAGCAATCGCCTTGCGAAAACATCGATCCCCTACCCCCTCCATTGGGGCAAGGATAAGGTATGGACAGCCATTTGAGTCTTTAGGGAGAAAATTTGTCACAAATCATCTGGATTACAGTGAACTTTTCTGAGATTTCTTTCGAAGCCTCCATTATAGATATCTGAGTGTTTATAGCGTAGAGTTATTCAATAGCTTTATTCTTCTTTAATGCAGCCCTATACTGACCTACGAGTTTGGTGCGGTTATACATCATCACCGCTGCAGAGATCGTGCCTAACACTCCAAAACTGGACATAGAAGCAACTATAGGAACGAATAGCGGAAGTGGAATCACACATGGAAATACAGCTATTGTGATTAAAGCCACTAAGCATATCACGCCCGCTAAAGCCATAAAACATTTCATAGCCGTTTCTGCAATCTGCCCACGAGTATGCCATGATAATAATTGACGCCCATATAAATCTCCCTCATCCGCACCCAATGTTCGACCAAAAAAATCTGTAGCGACTTCATCAAACAACTCCTGTATCTCTTCATACCCATTAGCTAGAGTAAAAGGTTGAGAAGTGACACCCCGTGCATATTTTTCAAAATCATTTTTAATTACAGCCATACCTTCCACAACTTGCCCGTTTGAAAAAGAGCTCAAACCAAAACACATCTTCACCTCCTTATTATTTTTTACCGGATGAAGCAATTATATGATGTACAATATTTTTTGTAAATAAAGTATATTTAATGTAAACAGAAGTAAAGGAAGACTTCGTATACTGCCCCTGCAAGTTGAAGTCGAAAAGCGGCCAAAAGCACCAAAAAATTGACTGAAACTTTTTAGTGGGATAGGTTCATATATGAAATTAAAGATCGGAGTCATGGGATCTGCTTCAGGCAAGCTTTCGCAAGCCCACAAAAAAATTGCCTACGAATTAGGATGTGCAATCGCCGAAGAAGACTGCATCACTATTACCGGCGCATGTCCAGGACTGCCGCTTGAATCCGCTAAAGGCGCAAAAGAAAAAGGAGGGTTAGTGGTCGGGATTTCACCTGCTCTCAGTAAGTGCGAACATATTAAAAAATACCGTTCTCCTACTGCATATCATGACGTCCTGATATTCACAGGAAGCGGACTCATGGGTAGAGAGGTCGTCAATATCCGAAGTTCAGATATCGTCATCATTGTGGGTGGGCACTCGGGCACATTAGGCGAATTTTCGATTGCCTATGATGAAGGTAATCTCATTGGCGTTCTTTTAGGCAGCAACGGCATTGCTTCAGAGATTAGTCACATTCTCAAATTTATCAAAAAGAAAACCAGTGCCAAGGTGCTCTATGGATCAGATCCTCATCTTCTTGTAAAAAAGTTGATTACCTACTATCTTGAGAAGCATTGCAAGCATCCGGATGTTCACAGCTAATCTTTTTCTTTTCCAACAAAGACAAAGTCGATAAAGCCTTTGGGAATGTCTACATATTTCAACCGTACTGATACTCTGTCCCCAATGTTTAGCTTGCCTGTCTGCTGGATGACTTTTCCTTCCACAGTTGGTTGAAAGACTCTTACCCAAGTCCCCTGATCATTCACTCCTGTAATAATTCCTTTAAATACTTTCCCAATTTGGGACGAGAGTAGCATGGCAGCAGCAGATTTATTCACTTGCCGCTCCACTTTTTGCGCCGCATCTTCTTGTTGAGTGCAGTGCGCTGCCAAGCGATTTAGCTCTTCCACTGTGTACGGACCTTTCTCACCGCGTAAAAAAGCCTTATACTGCCGTTGTGAAATCAGATCCGGAAACCTGCGGTTGGGTGCTGTGGAATGAGTATAGTCTGATAAAGCTAATGCAAAATGGCCAACAGGAGAGTCTTGATCATTTTCGACGACGTATTCTCCCCTTCCAAGAAGTTTAATGATCGTTAAAGAAAGATCCGGAAAGCTGACAGGATCTGCTTGTTGTCTATTGATCAAAAAGCTATCCAGTGCCTTAGAGTCGGGCTGATCAGGAAGCTCTTCGCCAAAACCCTTTGCAACCTCTATTATTCGGCTCCAATATTTAGGAATACGCACAACACGGCGTAAACTTGCAATTTTTTCTTTGCTAAAACGATCCGCCATCACTCTATTGGCAGCAATCATAAATTCTTCGATAAGTTGATGAGCCGCGTTGTGGGGAGCTAGTTGAACCTCAATCTGATTGTTACGTGAAATTTTGAATTCAGCCTTAGACGACTCCAAAGTTAACGCACCTGCCACGTGTCGCTTTTGTCTAAATAGTTGTGCGATCTCATGCTGGAGCTCGAGGTTTTGATCTAATCCAGGTATTTTTTTAACTTTGTCCGGAGAAGCACTTTTTCCCTCCAACCATTGCCCAACAGCTTCATAGGTAAGTTGAGCATAATTTCGCACAGCCGCTTCAAAAATCGAAGAATCCTCTACTTCTCCAGTCTCATTTATTTGAATTTTTACGACCATTGCAAGGCGGTCTTCATTTTCGTTCAAAGAAGTTAAATCAGTAGACAGTTTTTCCGGTAGCATTGCGAATATTTTCGCAGGGGTGTATACAGAGGTCGTATTGAGTTGCGCATGGGCATCTATCGGTGAATCTTTTTCCACCAGCGCATCCACATCTGCAATGGCGATCCAACAGATCGTTTTGTTATCCTTGCCCTTTTCCGCACAAGTGAGTTGGTCTAAATCGCGGGAGTCGTCGTTATCGATTGAACACCATAATAAAGAACGGAGGTCTACATATTTTGGAGAAATTGGGGCTGGCTTACTGATGCGAGAGAGTTGCTGAAGTTCTTCCTGAGAAAATTCAGGCTCCAAACCCCTTTCTTGCATAATTTGTCCAGCCAATTGAGCGAGAGTTATTTTCATGTCCATTGCCGCAACCTGTTGTGAATTTCTGATTCACATTCAATAGATTGTCATGGGCATATTTCGCAAGCTTATTCCTTTAAAGGTTAAAAAAGTAAAGCGCGCCAGTTGCACTCTTTATGGATACACTATCTCAGGCTCCCAAAGGGAACCCAAAGAAGCAAGAAAGGGGAGTGAAATGAAGTCAAGATCCCTTCATCTTATTTTGGTTTTGATATTGAACTTTATCTTGGATAACGTTCAATAAGTTGATCATAAGTTCTCCCAATCCATTGAGAGTGTCCTCCAATCTTTTGGTAGCGGTAGTGCTCTTCAAAGTCTTGATAGGTTTCCAGGCAAGTGGTCGGAGGAAAAATGGCAAGTTTCACTCCTTTTTCAACCATTGCAGAAGCTGCTTTTGAATTTACAAATTCCAAATATTCAATCGCCCTTATGTAAGACTCTCGATCGATTTCTCGTTGTGCAGCCAACCGATCCAAACGTTCAATCTCAGAACTGACCGAGGCATTATGCATCTCGAAGATCATCGATTCAAGTAACTCCTCGACCGAATTTACTGAAGAAGGACTTACACAGATCACTCGCTGGTCCATATCCCAGTAAGCCTTAAATTGTTTCGCTAGGCTATGCTCGCTAACTGAAAAACGGATCGTCCCTTCTTTTTCAATTTCTTTCATCAACTGGCGAGCTTCTGGCAATTTACGGATCAAATTAATGCATTCTTGCACCTTCGATTGCATCAATTGTCGACTTTTTAAATTAATATCGACTGAATAAATTACTGATGGCATGGAAAACAATAAAACAAGACAAAAGAAACAACTTAACGTTTTATTCATAAAATCCTTTTTATAAAGGACATAGAATACTAAACAGGTTGTTTCTTGTAAAGAAGTATACAACTCATGAATTATTACTTCTAACAGAAATATTAACTATATACTATAATGCAGAAAAAGAGGTAATCCGAAAAAAGGCCTAACTCATTTAAATGGAGGTTTTATGAAAATTCATAAATATTCAACTAGCTTTTTCCTATTAATCCTAACAGGATATATGGCCCATCTGTCTGCATTGGCTCCAAGTGGGTCAAATCCCAATGGACAATCGCCTCAAACAACGGCCAATCAACCCCAAAATTCTTCTACTCAGAATTTTTATATCAATTCAAACCCTTCCGGAAATGCTCCCGTTGTAAATCCTTATTTTTATACGTTGCCACCTCCTACGCCAAATGAAGCGTTCCCCGACGATGCAGAACAAAATGCAATCTACCAACAAGACCTGAATAAGTAGGGACAGCAAGAGATGTGAGAGCTTGTCTTCACACCTCAATCGGATGATTTGTGTGCTAAATTTTGCTACAAACGCGTATAAATTTTTAGCAGCAAAGCATTCTGATTATGTGTGAAGACAGGTTTTGAGTTACAAATCATAGATAGTCATCATGTTCTTTTTGTTAATATTTTTTTTGGAGGGATCAAGCTTGTTCACTTCTTTTTGTGGATGTAGGCGACGAAAGACAGTTAAATACAAGCGTGCAAATGGATAATCTAAATCACAAAGTGTTTCATAGAGCTCTTCTGCTTTCGATAGAGATTGGCATATGGTTTTGTACCCTAACTGGTAGCTGAGGGCAAGGTCTACTAATGCTTCTGGAGAGGGATCTACACTTCTCTCTCCTTCTTGTAGTCGTCGTAAAGCACTCGATGAACTCATAAATGGATTTACGCGGTAAGGAAAGTCTCTCATCCCATCAGATGTCTTTACAATTTCAAATAACGCTCTTGTCTCTTTTAATTCCGCATTGGTCCGTACTAGCTGTTCTCCCCTCTTTACATAGAAAGCAGAGATGAGCGCAAGGCGTACAACCGCGTGGATACTTCCACCAGCCTGCGCCTTTTCATAGTGTGTGATCGCCTTTATTCCCAAACCAGTAAGAGCTTGGGAGTAGCCAGAAGCCATAGCCACCCCTAGTGATTCTTGCTGCAAAAGATCTTGCTCCAGCTTGAATCTCTCAAGAAGGTATTGATCCCCTAGTGCTAAATTCAGACCAGGGTGGTCATTATTGCATTTCGATGCTCCTTCAAGAAGTTCCCTCGAGCGTTTTATGTCGGGCTCTGCACCTCTACCCAATTGATAGCAATATGCAAGAGTGATCACAATATCAACGTTACCTGGGTCTAGCTCATGAGCTCGCTGAGCATATTGAAATCCCAGCTTTAAGTCTTTTTTCACGGCGTATCCCTCTAGATGAAATTCAGCAAGTCTATGGATTGCAAGGGTGTGATGATTCAAAGCAGCTTTTTTGTAAAGACTCACCATGTTGGGAAAGCTGCCTGAATGCTGAGCCTCAAGGAGCTGATTCGCACTTTGAAATACTGCTTCTACATCGGATGTCTCTTGTTGTTTTCCTACTTTCATTGGAGTAACCGTTGTGATAGGAGGTGCTTGTATTTCGGGATTCGATGGAGGGGGAGAGGGCGGCTGTGGAATCGTATTGGGGTGCGGTTGAGAAAGCAAGAGTGTATTTAAGGCGTCACGGTACAGCGTGGCTAATCTCGACTCCTGACCATCACCCTTAGCTGCTGCCTCATACCATTTTAATGCCTCTACATCAGAGAGTGGTACTTGGTGCCCTAACTGGTAGCAGAGAGCGAGATCGAGAGCAATTTTTGGAACTGAATGCTCCGCATAATATTTTTCTAAATCCGCAATTTTACCGGAGGGGACTTCGGCTGTATTTAAGCTCTCAGGAAAAATAATATTAGATTGGTTTTTTTGTTGACTGATGTGTTGCGATGCATTACGAAAGAGTGTCCTCGCTCTGGTCGTGTTTCTTTCAACACCACGGCCTAAAGCATGACATGCCGCAAGGCGTGTTGTTGCATAGACCTCCCCTAACCGATCCGCTTCTTTGTAATATCCAATCGCGTCCTCTAGTGATTTCTGGTTTGGTGGATAAAGAAGATGAAGGTCCCCTAAAGCAAGAAGAATTGAGGAGAGGCCAAAATTCTCGTCTTGAGAGGCTTTAAAAGCACGAACAATGCCGTAAGCTTCTAAAAGCACTCTTCTGGCTTCCGCTATGTTAGGTAGTAGCTCTCCTGGTATTCCGCTTGTGTAGTACTCTCCCATCATCAGAACCGCCGCTACATTGCCCTTATTCAACTCATAAGCTTGTTTTGCATGCATAAACATTTTCTTAATATCCTTTGCTTCATCCCCACGCTTTCCTGAATAAAGGAGAGCCAAGCTAAGATGTATCTCTGATGTCTCCGACGAAACAACCTCTTTCTGAACGGCACTTTTACGCTGTATTGGATAGGATTCTTGAGTGACCTTTGTGTCACTCTCAGTGAACGTAGAGGAGACGGGTGGTAATGATTCCTGCAAAGAAGATGCGGGTATTAACGACTCTGGGACTGAAGGGGAGGGGAGACAAGAATTAGGTGAAGGCAGAAGAATTGGTTGATGTGGGGGTGGCTGAGGTAACTTTTGTAATGGATCATCAAAAGAAGAAGATGGAGGCATGGACAAATCAGGTCTAGAGATAGGACTCGAACCTAACTCTTCCCTTTCCAATGTGGCGCTACTATTGAGAGCAAGGTTGGGTGATGTACTAGTTATGACTACTTTTTCATTTTCTACCTGATGATTCCTTTCAGAAGATGGAAGCTCTTTTCTTCTCAATTTCTGGATGCACCAAACGACTAACATCACAAGATTGCCCAGTCCAGGAATCAGGATAACCGCAATATGCCAGGTTTTTTTTGCGTGTAAGTAGGTATAATAAGGATGTCTGGAGGCTTTTGTTGCAGAATCTTTAATGACAGCGTGCTTTATAATAAGTTCTGCAAACCCGCTGATTGTACTAATGCCTGGAAGATAGGCAGCGACTTTGCTAGCCGTAACTGAACAATGATCTGTTTTTGACTGCAATCCTTGAGTTGTACCCGTAAGAAACATCTACACACACCCTTATTGAATTATTTAATTGCTGCGATTATATAGAGATATCAAAAAAAAATCAATTAAAAAACTTGACTCTGAGGACTGCATAGCACTGGCATGGCCAAGACTTGCAACTTCTATACAAGCTACACTTGCTTTAGAACTGAAAGCTGTGAATAATGAGATTTAGAACCTTAATAAGCATATGCAAATTGAGAGTGGTTGATGTTTGGAAAATTCCTCCCCCTTGAAACGAGTTTTTTTGATTTTTTTGAACGGCATATTAAGATCACTATTCAAGCGATAGAGGAACTACAGGCTTTAGCTTCTTCGACTGCAGTGTTCGACTTTAGAGATCTTGAGCGATTTAAAAGATGGGAGCATGAAGCGGATATCGTGGTCCATGAGTGTGTAGAAGCGTTACATAAAACTTTCATTACACCCATCGATCGGGAAAATATCCTTCGCCTCATTTCTGACTTGGACGATATCATCGACTGCATCGATGCTTCCTTTGAATGCTTGGTGGTTTACAGAATCGAAAAATCGACCCCAGATTTCCAAAAATTGTCACAACTCCTATTGCAAGCGGTACTAAAGGTTTCCTTCATCGTCAAGGGCTTGCGCCACATGAAAAATGCACCTGAGATCCGAGAGGCTTGCCACTTCATTCGCCGTCTGGAAAATGAAGCAGATGGAGTATTGCGGAATGCGATCGGAAAGCTCTTTGATGAAGAACAAGATACACGCCTTGTGATCAAACTAAAAGAACTCTATGAAATCTTGGAGGATGCGATTGATCATTGTCATACGGTTGCCAATCTGATGGAAGGCATTATCTTGGAGTACGATTAATTCATGATCTCTCTGTCTGTCTTCCTCTTATTAACTACAATCATCATCGCCCTGCTTTTCGACCTCGTCAATGGTTTCCACGACGCAGCCAACTCGATTGCGACTATAGTTTCTACAGGAGTGCTTAAACCAAGAACAGCTGTCCTATGGGCTGCGAGCTTTAATTTTCTCGCCATGCTTTTTTTTGCACCTCGAGTCGCAGAGACGATTTCTAAAATTGTTAAAATTGAAGTTTCTGATTTCAACTATGTCTATGTCGTTCTTATTGGATTGATGAGTGCTATTGCATGGGATCTACTCACCTGGTGGATTGCTCTTCCTACCAGTTCGTCCCATGCTCTTATCGGCGGTTTTGTGGGCTCTGGAATCGCCTATGGGGGTTTGGAAGCGATCCGTTGGGAAAAACTTATCGACACAGTACTTTTTATAGTACTAGCACCCGTCATGGGTTTTTTGTTAGGCTTGTCTCTTATGTTCGTCCTTTACTGGCTCCTCAGAAAATGGCATCCGTCCAAGGTGAGCCGTACGTTTAAAAAAGGACAACTATTCTCTGCTGCACTCTATTCTATTGGCCATGGTGCTAATGACGCGCAAAAAACGATGGGTATCATCATGGCGTTACTTCTAGGGGCTGGAGTCATTTCTTCAACCACTCCTCTTTCATTATTCAATCCTCAGACGTCATGGATTATTATTTCATGCCATGCTGCCATGGCAATAGGAACTGCCTTGGGAGGATGGAGCATCGTCAAAACCATGGGCATGAAAATTACTAAGCTAAGACCTATCGGAGGATTTTGCGCAGAAACTGCAGGGGCTTTTACCCTCTTCTTCGCCTCTTATGCAGGAATCCCCGTGTCCACTACCCACACGATTACGGGAGCTATTGTTGGTGTTGGTTCCTTAAGCAACAAACCTTCCGGTGTCAAGTGGGGAATTGCGGCTAAAATCGTCTGGGCTTGGATTTTTACTATCCCTGCTACTGCGACGCTTGCAGCCTGCATCTTCTACATAGTTGCCTACTTTAAAGGCTGATGATTTCTACGGTAAAAACAGACCCACTTGCCTCTTTAAATTTATTTCAGCTACAATGCGCAAAGACCTCTTATGCCACTAGTGCACTAGCTTACTTGAAAAAGAGGTCTAACAGGATTTTACCACAAGAGGTGAGGAATGAGTGCCATCCAAACAGAAGCGAAGCCACAAATTAAAACACAGCAGCATCAGTTATCCAACCTACTCAAATCAATCCAAAGCAAGATCATCGGCCAGCATCTTCTGGTCGAACACCTTCTTGTCTGTCTTTTAGCAGACGGCCATGCTCTCATCGAAGGGATGCCCGGACTTGCCAAGACCCGCTCGGCAAAAGCGATTGCAGATGGCATAGAAGGCGATTTCCATCGCATTCAATTCACCCCTGATCTTTTGCCCTCCGACCTAATTGGAACCGAGATCTATATCCATGAGAAAAGCGATTTTATTTTCCGTAATGGACCTCTCTTCAACAACGTTTTGCTTGCGGATGAAATCAACCGCGCTCCAGCAAAGGTGCAATCTGCCCTTCTTGAAGCAATGGAGGAAAAGCAGGTAACAGTCGGGCATAAAAGCTACCCTCTTCCTGAGCTCTATATGGTCATTGCCACTCAAAACCCAATTGAACAAGAAGGCACGTACAACCTTCCAGAAGCGCAGCTTGATCGGTTTATGATGCATCTCGAGGCCCACTATCCAACCCCTCAAGAAGAACTTTTAATCCTAGAGTTAGACGAGAAAAGACAGCATAGCCCCTATTCCAACATCCTGCCAATTACCACAAAAGAAGATATCTTAGACGCAAGGAAAGCGGTCTCTGCTCTTTTTATCTCAGATAACTTAAAAAAATATATTGTTTCATTGGTCACTGCAACTAGAACTCCTGAAAAATACGATCGGGAACTTGCCAAATGGATTGAGCACGGAGCATCCCCTCGTGCAACAATTGCAATGACTCGCTGTGCACGCGCTTTGGCATGGCTTAGAGGAGATGATTACGTCTCTCCAATGCACATCCACAGCGTGGCTCCCTCGATTTTAAGACATCGAATCATTCCTTCTTTTGAAGCAGAGGCCAGCGGAGCTTCTCGGAATGACATCGTAAATAAACTCATAAAAGTTGTCGCTATCCCTTAGGATATACTCCTAATGACTCAAAGTGAGAATTTTGGAGAGCATTGAATTTATGTCTACAACGCCATATGATTTCCATGTGTCATCGGAAATTCGAGATAATAGTAAAAAAGTCAAAAAAAGTAATTTTGGCAGGGCAAACGTAATACCATAAGGAAATAATATGATACCTTCAGGCAATACGATACCTCCAGCTTGTATGGATTTTATTCTTCATGCACAAATGTATTTAAAGACTGACTGGGAAGTGAGGCAGGCCACTGAGGGAAATGATTTGTGTTTGACTACGCAGCTTTATACATATACTGAAGCGGTAATGATGGTAGGAAAATTAGGTTTAAATGCAATAAGTGTCGGAACCTCTCTCGGCGTGAAAGAGAGCAAGACTACTCCAGGGCGCTTTCAGATCGTTGCAATCATGCCTAAAACAGCCGACACTACTGATATTCAATCTTTGTTTGCTCAACACATTGATCGAAAGGAGAGCAAGAAAGAAGGAGAATAACAGACGCAGACAACTGGTCTTGAATCTACGCCCGAACAATTGGATGGACGTAAACGAGTAATAACGGAAGATGATATTAAAAAATGCGCGCTATGCCTACGCCCTCCTGGTTCCTGCTATCAGTTTTGAAAGAAAATCTCTGCAAAAGGCATTCTATTGACTTAACACAATGCCTTTTGCGATCGTTCAGCCTCGGGGCTTTGACGCAGCCAAACTCTCACTTTGAGCTATGAGGAGTATATATGCTCTATCCAGACTTTAATGATTTGATTGCATTCAAGGGTCGGAAATTGAATCTGATCCATTTCTCCTCTCGTTCAGTCAAGTCTACACGCTCAGGGAATCACCACTCTCCTTTCCGAGGTCAGGGTTTGGAGTTTGATTCCGTCAGAGAGTACGTTCCAGGCGATGATATTCGGAACATCGATTGGCGGGTCACTGCTAGAACGGGATTCCCCCATCTAAAGCTTTTTAAGGAGGAGCGCGAACGCCAAATCGTCATCTGCATAGACATGAACAGCTCCATGCGATTTGGCACAAGAAAAACATTTAAATCTGTCCAGGCCGCACACGTGGCGGCACTTTTGGGCTGGCAAGGACTTGCTCATCAGGACCGGGTCAGTGCCTGTCTCTTTGGTGATGTCTCCAATGGAATCCAGTTTTTCGCTCCTCAGCGCACCCGGGCATCCTTTTGCTCCCTACTAAAAACGCTTACCAAGCCGCCTTCCGAACAACATTCCATTTCCTTGGACAAGGCCGCACAATATATTGCGCAAACTACCCATGCCGGATCTTTGGTGTACCTAATCAGCGATTTCATGGACATCCACGAAAACTTTTCGCAGGAACCTGGAATCTGCCAACTTAAAAAAAGGAGCGATCTGATCTGCATTGCCATTAATGACCAAGCAGATAAGGCAATTTATCCAATTGGGACAATTGGGTTTTGCCGCAATCAAACGGAAAAAATTTATATCAATACAGAGAGTGTGGCTGGAAGAGACGCATATGCGGCGCAATGGACAAAAAATCGACAATGGTTGTATGAAATGACATCCAGGCTCAAGATTCCTCTGATAGAACTCTCTACTGAATCAGATCCCCGCCGAGATCTAATCCAAGGATTGAAAGCGATTGCTAAAAGGAAAAAACGATGAGTCCAGGATTAGAACAGCTGCACGATATCGAAGGATTAGATCCCATTAGCTGGTGGCCTCTAGCAGTAGGCTGGTGGGTTCTTTTTGGGATTGCATTTTCCACTCTTTCCGCACTTGTCTGTTTTGTCATCTATAAAATCGCATTTAGGCGTAGCTGGAAAAGCGATACTTTTCGAAAACTCGCGCGTTTAGAAAAAAATTTGTCCGATGCTACAAGCC
>FTIX01000814.1_pt1 | contig 30399 bp, 36 predicted proteins | sample 1658561 | NCBI WGS metagenome assembly FTIX01 (sample SAMEA3914836, study PRJEB12502) | metagenome | biome: forest; material: soil | place: Canada | collected 2011-07-03 | depth 0.3 m | reverse complement strand
ACAATTCTACTATACCTTGCAGAAACCGTCGATTGTCTGTGCTCCGCTGCTCATTTACAAACTAAGTAAATTCCGCTGCGGTGCTCGACAATCAACGGTTTCTGCGGCGGTCTAGCGAATTGTAAACAGACCCTAAAGTCAGCGGAAATTGAATTTTCAATGATAGAAAGATCACTCAGTTCGTCGTTCTTCATTTGCGCGTCCTAGCTCTTTGAAATACTGTTTAATCTCTTCATCAGAAATACCGATGCTGCGGAGTTAATCAGGGTCGTTAGTTCCTTTATACCAGGTTTTGTGCCAAGGGCCCTTGTTATCATGACTCCAATTCGAAAGTTGAATTCCAGTATTAAATTTGTTACTAACCCAAATTTTATTGAGCAACTCAAGGGTTTTGGGATCAAAATCAGTGGCGTAATGTTGAATCTGCACGACACCATTGTCCAAATAAATTGAATCTTTAATTGTTTCGTTAATAAGCCTCATTCCATAATGTTTTAAAGCATGATACACATTGCCAACAACTGGCCCATATCGCCAAGCTTCAATAGGCTCATCAATTAATGGCCTTTCTAAAATTGCCAGACTGCAGCCATGAGCCAAATAAATCAGCTTCAAAAGCTTCATTAAGGTCAATGACTATCGTTTTCTGCGATAGATTTACTAATAAAATAATTGGCAATCGCTTTTGCTGGATAGGACATATACATCTCCCCGTTGCTGCATTTTATATACGAATGACACTAATTTGAAATATTTTAGCATGTTATTCAATCTTTTTAATTGTTTTTATTATAATTATGTCTGGGTTAAAAAGGTATTTGTCAATACCGTAAGATTTAATCTATACTGGAGCGATCATATTTTAACATCAAAGGAGAGATCAATATGAAATATGCAAGTTTATGTGCTTTTTTAGTCCTGTCCGGTTTTGCCATTGCTTCATCTGCCCAAACTGCCGATCAAAGCGCTTCATCCACTACTCCAAACAGTTCCGTGGATAGCAGCTCAATGACTGCTAATCCAACTGATACGAGTTCAACTGTCAGTAATACCCTAACTAATAGCAGCACCGCTACCCAAACCAGCCCAGTAGATCAGCAAAAAGTAAACCGAGTTCTGCAAACCTTGATTGCCGTTGATAATAATGAAATCAATGCAGCTAACGAGGCTCAAAAGCGGTCTTCAAATTCCGATGTTAAAGATTTCGCACAAACCATGGTGACGGATCATACCAAAAACATGCAGGATGCGCAGGCCCTCGCTCAGCAACTTAATGTGACTCTGAGCAGTACTGAGAAAATGGAAAAGCTAAAAGACATGGGTAAGCAAGAGTTACATAAATTACAATCCGTTCCAGCTGCTCAGTTTGATATGGTTTATATCAATGCTATGGTAGAAGGTCATCAAAAAGTATTAAATATGATTGATGAAAAATTACTGCCTAATGCGAAGAATCAGGATGTAATTAACTTCTTGAAAACCACTCGTGATACTGTTTCTCATCACTTAGATATGGCTAAAGATGTTCAGACAAAACTGAAGGCAAATAAATCATAATTTGTACTTTCTGTTACTGAGCTTTGGTTTTTAGTCTAGTACTATGGAGTATATGAGTTCCTGCCTACAATCGGATAGGAAGTTATATACTCCATTCTTTTTATAATCCAATTGTAAAATCTATTTTGAAGTTACCGGTAACTGAGCGCCGGTTAAAATTTCAACCACGCGTGCTACCCATTGACCATTATCGCTACGCACTAAGGTATTAGTGCGGCCATGCAACACGTTTCGCTGATTGCAATTCAAAAAAGTATTGAGCGCATGATTGCATTGGATTTTGAAAAAATGCCTATCTTGACTGTGCGTGATGACTTTGTTGGCGACTAATAACGTGCCCAAGGGTGTTGCCGTATGCAGCACACCATCGATTACTTCAGGCGGTAGAGCAGCAAAATTCATGGTAATGAGTCCCAATTCAGTTACGGTCGCTTCCGTTTTTTGATCCGCAGCCAGAGCATCATCCCGATCTTTATTATTATCCACAATCATAATTATGGCTCTAGAATAAGTTTTCTGTTGGTGATTATGAATTGCATACAGAGGTGTGCGAAGTTTTGGGCTGCGTTGATAGTATTTAGCGATCCCCAGGGTCATAAGAGGTTGTGTCAATAAAAAATCATAGGGGCCTGGTAAATCATCCTGATCAATGTAAGTTAAAACTGGCCAGAATTGTTGATGGACTTGTTCTTGAATGAAAAATTGCCGCAAGGGAGCTAAGGCAGGTTCAGACCAATTAACTGGTGTATTCGCTTGCGCTTCGGTAATAACTCCTAAATTACACAGCAGTGCACAGCCAAGTAGCATTTTTTCTGCTATTTTTTTCATAGTTTTATCTCAGAGGTAATAAAACCAGTATTCACTCAAAAGTATGTCATCAGAAGGATATGGATACCTTGTTTCTGGCAGAGAATGCCGGCATCGAGCAGATAAGTATACTCAATTATCTTTTATAGAGCGACTCTATAAAAAACCATGAAGAATTTAGCTTCCAAGCGAGTTATTATTAGTTTCATCTTCACTTTCCTCGTCGGATTCTTCCTCATCTAATTCTTCATCGAATATATCATTTGAATGGCCGATGGCTCCTATCATGGTAGGGTTAAATTTTTTAGTTAACGAAGAAGGGGGAGGGTCCATCTTGGGGGGCAATAATGCAGTTTTGTCCCGTTTTTGTTCTTGAGCTGATTTTAATAGCTGAGCTTCAATAGCTAATTGCTCGCAAATATCAACTTCATCAAGTGCAAAAGACGGGGAATTAGAGGAAGAGGGCATGCTAGATGATCCAAAAAATCCTCTGCTCATTTGAGTATCCATTTTTTTATCCTCTTTATCAAAGCTAGATCTAGACGAAGAAAATGTCGATGAAAACATACTACTGGATGAGCTGGTTATCGGCTGCTTTGTTGTCGAGGGAGTTGATGCCGGGTCAAAAACTCCTAGCGGAGATTGCCCGAGCATTTGTTCAAGACGGTTATTTCTCTGGGGTGGCAAAATACCCACTGTTTTTAGCAGATCAGAAGAAAATGAAAACGGAGATTTAAAGCTAGATTGGGGTTCTGATTTATTTTTTTGCACCCTTTGTTTTACATCGGATGGTTCAGAGAATTTTCTGGATTGCAATATCTGTAAACGTTGTTGGATAATAGCTATTAAATTGCTGAATTCTACATTGTTGTGAATACAAAAACGGCCGGTATCCCCATGTTCTGCATAGACCATCATCTTATAATGTTCACCAAAATGTTCCCTGAATAATCGATTAAATAAACCGATCAGTCGCTCAATCTGATGTGGAGGAGGGGTGATAATAATCGGACGAATCATCCTCTCGCCTTGATCCTGCTTCGGATATTGAAAGCCAGAACTAGATAAGGTTGCCAGTAATTCCCCTAGTTCTTTCTCAGTTAAAGGAATAAATGGCTTTGGTAATTGGAAAGGGCCCAATGGATGAGTCTGATAATAGCTGGTTAAAACTTTTAAATCCTCAAGACCAATGCCTGTAATATGCAGTGTACTTAAAAAAGTAGATCTATCAATGTGAACATCTATTGCAGATGCCCAATCTTCGCCAAAAATTTGTCTAAAAAATCGTCTAAGCTCATTAAGCAATTTTTCCTCTTCATCTATATCGGAGTCAGATGCAAATATTAATTTCGAAGTTTTTCCCATACCTGAGTAGAAAGTGACGGTATGAGTGACATGATATAAATGCTCTAGCTCTTCTGCAGTCAAGGGTGATGTAAGAGCGGGTGCTAGGCGTGGTTGTTTTTTACGTTCTCTTTGTTTTTTCGCTTGGGCTAAAGCAGTACATTGCGCTCTTAGTTCCTTAAGAACCAATGCAGATGTTGCTATGATACCAATACCGATTTGAATTCTATACTCTTCGGATATAGTTGCGCCATAATCCAATAAAGCCCTTACGGTATTAAGGGTATCACCATCGCCCCGGTTTCCCCAGGCTAAGACCAATGCAGTTTTTGTTGGGGGAATGGAATTAAGATTGCCAGCTTCTGAATTGACGTCAGCACCATGACTCAGTAACTCCTGAACAACCTGAGAGGCACCCAATGAGGCTGCTAATGTCAATGGTGTATGCTGACCTTGAATAACCTCTGGTATACCCAGATTTGCATCGGCTGAGGATTTATAGTTTGGGTCTGCATTATGATCCAATAACAGTTTAACCAAATTATCATCACGACTCAAAATAGCTGACATCAATGCTGTATTGAGATTGCATTTATCTTTGTAGCCGCGAAGAATTAATAAAGCTTTTAGATATTCTCCTTTTTTTACCGCTTCTTGAAAAAATTTATCCGCATGTTGCTGAACTTGCGAAAGATATTTCTCAAGCTCGAGCAAAGTAGTTTCTTTAGATTTTGTTAACTGCTGAAATATAAGTTTTTCTTCTGGCGCAAGTTTACCCGCTTTCTTCTTTGCCTCCGGGAAAATAGCTTTTGCCAGCAGAGAATTTTCTTCTATTCTAGCTAGCCAGTACTGTGTATAAGCGTCATCAGAAAGTATTGCCTGTGCCGTCTCATTATCACCATAGCCAGCTACCAATTGCATGGGGATGTCGCTTAGATGGATAGGGAATAAAGGTTGGGGCAACTTTAGTTCTACATTATCCACGGATAGATTATATTTAAACTCTGCCGGAGTTGAAGTTGAAACGTCTAGATTTGTATTTTCACTAAAACCCAGGCTTGACAGAGGTTTGCCGCTATTAATGTCATCAGCGCTTAATAAGCGGCCATTGAGACGGAATTGCCTTAGATCTCTTGGCGCCAGATCGCGTCTGCGACGTTCGTAGGTGATTAAAGAGATCAGTGAAGACAAGGTTTCATCGCTACTGATATTCAGCGAAAATTTTTTCTGGCCCTGACTGGTTTGCTCCACAATTGTAATCTTAAATTTCCCAGATTCCTGCAATTCTTGTGGAGGTTCATGATCTTGGCTGGAACTGTGAACAGGTGATGGCTGGGATGTAAGACCGTCTGTTAACTCTGGAGATTTTTTGGATTTTTTCTCTGGTTTTCCTGTTGGCGCAGTGGATTTTTTTTTGGGCTTTAAATCATCAACATCGGGTTTGTGCCCAAGGTTTTTATCGGGTTTCGGTGTAGGGTCTGTTGTGGGGGCAATTTCATCATTTAACCATAATTCTTCATCTGCCGTTGCTCCTTCTCCACCATCTGGCCATGAGTCTTCAATGGTTATATGTTCTTTTTCTTTCTTTCCTAGTTCTATTCCTAAGGAATCGACAGAAAGATTATAGTCTGCATCATCTGAAGAAGTGGTGGAAATCTGTAATGTACAGCCTTCCTGAAAACCAAAATCTTGCAGAGAAGAATCGACTTCTTCTAATTTGAATTGACGCCCTGCCAATTGACATGTCTGCAGACCGAGTTTTGAGTCAGCAAAGCGTTGCGTATGGAGTTTTTCGAGAAGACTGAACAGTGTGTCTGTTTCGTTTATGTCAATTAGAATTTCACTTTTCTCAGCATCGATACATTTGATTTTAATTTTCACGCGATAACACTCTAAGCTTTAATACGATTATAAATTTTTTAGATACGCCGAAACCTATAAAGATTTTTACACAAATTTTCTACTTACACAATAAATTTCAATTGGTCCAGAAATATGAAAATTACTTTTGAAACCAGGCGTTAAACCTTAACGTTAACTTAAAAGGACTGCCTACATTTTTTCAACTTCCAGGAGATGCTCAATGCAGCATAAAGCTAAAATAAATCAGAAATACCAGGGTAATAAAAATAAGCATGGGATTTAGCTGTTTCATTTTCCCAGTAAACAGCTTCAAAGCAACATAGGAAATTATGCCAATGCCTAAGCCATCGGCAATTGAAAAAGTAAATGGAATCATCATGGTGATAAGGATGCAGGGTATAAAATCAGTGGGATCTTCAATACTGAACATCGTAATATTTTTCATCATTAACACCCCAACATACAGCAGCGCCGGGGCGACGGCATAAGTAGGAATCGCCATGGCCAGAGGTGACAAAAATAATGCCGCGAAGAACAAAAATGCAACGGTAAGAGCAGTTAAGCCAGTTCTGCCGCCGGCTTCAATGCCTGCCGCGCTTTCAATATAGGGGCTGGTACTGGCAGTTCCTAATAATGAACCTGAAACGGTGGCAACACTTTCTGCAATTAATGCCCGCGAAATTCTGCGCGGACGTTGCGCATCCTGACGAAACAGCGATTGGCGCAATATCCCCACTAAAGTTCCGGTGGAGTCGAAAAATACCACCAGTAGAAAAGTAAAAATAATGGGCAAAAATTGCCAATGAAAGGCTTTTTGAATGTCTGCTGCGAACAAGGTTGGACTGATGTTGGGCGGCATGGCAAAGATACCATGATATTGCGCTAGACCAGAGATTAAACTGATTAAAGTTATGATAAGAATAGAAATAATCATGGCGCCATGGATTCTAATATAATCTAGCACCACAATAATAAAAAATCCCAGAAAAAATAAACCACTATGCCAGGAACGGATATCTCCCATTGCCAATAGCGTTTTATCTTTAGATTTGATTATAATGCCGGCATTTTCAAGGGCAATAAGCGCAATAAACATACCCAGACCAACGGCAATAGCGATATTGATATTTTCAGGCATGGATTCAATGATCCACACTCGTGCCTTAGTAAGGGTGATAACAAAGAAGGCAACTCCGGAAATAAATACCATGCCCAGGGCCAGTGACCAGGGATAACCCAGACCTTGAACCACGGTGTAAGTGAAAAAAATGTTCACTGCCATACCTGGGGCAACCGCGATGGGGTAGTTTGCCATGAAAGCCACCAGGGTACTGCCGATTATGGTCACTAAGCAGGTGGCAATATAAACAGCTCCGGCATCCATTCCAGTGGTACTTAAGATGGCTGGATTCACAAAAATAATATAAGCCATGGTCAGAAACGTGGTCAAACCCGCCAGTAGTTCTCTGCTGATATTTGTATTGTTTTCTTTCAATTTAAAAATAGAATAAAGCAATTGTCGCATAGCGGGTTCCTTAATTATCTGAGAGTGTTCTAAAATAGTCACCCCTTTGAGAATATAAACTTAAGTTTCAAAGGGCATATCATACTCAAAATAGAGTTTCACCAGAAGCATCATCTGTGTTATTGTCCATTAACAATCTCCTCATGATATTTCTGTTGTTACATTAAATTCTTTACTGGTAGTCACAAAGTGGTAAAACATCAAATCACCTGGGGGTGATCTAATCTTTTATTTGAGAGGGAGCTGTAATGTTAGATTTGAAGAAAATCATCCTGGGAATTATTCTGCTAGTAGTCTTCTACCCAATTGCCGAGGCAGAATTAACTGCCGAGCAAATTCCAGCGCTGAGTGCGCAGCTTCCTGAAGTGAGCTATCCCTATCCAGTTAGCTATTTCCCACTGACTAACCAGGAGCAAAACTTGGTAATGGCTTATATGGATGTGAAGCCGAAAATTGCCAATGGCAAGACCGTGTTATTACTCCATGGAAAAAATTTCAATGCAGCTTACTGGCAAGGTACTATTGCTCAATTAGTGAAGGCGGGCTATAGGGTGGTGGCGCCGGATCAAATTGGTTTTGGTAAATCTTCAAAACCTGCTAGATTCCAGTATAGTTTTCAACAGCTGGCAAGCAATACTCATAATTTGCTGCTGCATTTAGGCATCAATCAAGTTCTGGTGGTCGGTCATTCCATCGGTGGCATGTTGGCGACGCGATTCGCCTTGATGTACCCCGAGCAAACCAGAGCTTTAATATTGGAAGACCCAATTGGTCTTGAAGATTGGAAGCGTTATATTCCTTATCGAACCGTGGATCAATTATATGCCGCTGAACTACAGCAGAGCTTAGCCAGTATCAGAGGATATCAACGTAGCAGTTACTATCATGGTAGCTGGAAACCGGAATACGATAAGAGCGTGGAAATATTATATGGCTGGTCAAAAGGTCGAGATTCTCGGCTTATCGCCTGGAATTCTGCGCTGCAAACCGATATGGCGTTTACTCAACCCGTGCTCTATGAATTCCCAGATCTGAAGATGCCAACATTACTCATTATTGGTCGGTTAGATCGCACTGTGTTAGGTAAAGCTTGGGCGCCTGCCGCCGTGAAAGATAAGTTAGGGAATTATCCGGTTTTGGCAAAACAAGCCGCTGCCGCGATTCCGCATGCCAAGTTAATTATTATTGAAGGGGTTGGGCATATTCCGCATATTGAAAACCCCCAGGCTTTTTATGAGCCTCTATTGGATTTTCTTACAAAGCAATGAATATTGCAATCTGGAGCACAGCAATCTGCGCAACAAACCGAATTAACATGCACTACACGAGGACTGGAGGCAATAAGCCGCCTGTAATTTTGCTCCATGGATTAATTGCTAACGGAAGCTGCTGGACCCCGGTGGCGCAGGCTCTTGAGGAAGAATTTGACGTAATCATGCCCGACGCCAGAGGTCATGGAAAGTCCAGTGTGCCTGACGACGGGTATCTATATGAAGACCATGCAAATGACGTGGTGGGTCTAATTGAAGCGCTTGAGCTATCTCCTCCCATTTTGATCGGGCATTCCATGGGAGGCATGACTGCAACTTTGCTTGCTGCTCGAAAACCAAGCCTTCTTCGTGGCCTAATCTTAGCTGATCCCACTTTCTTAAACCCAGAACTCCAGCGTGAAGTATACGAAAGTGAGGTTGCCGAACAGCATCGACAGCTTCTTAATAAATCATCGGATGAAATTCTCACAGAAGCACGGACTAGGCACCCACATCGCTCATTAGATCTTCTTAAATTACTCAGCAGAGCACGACATCAAACCAGCATGAATGCTTTTCAGGTTCTTACGCCACCTAACCCCGAGTATAAGCAATTAATGAGTGTAATTGACGTTCCAAGCCTGCTTGTGATTGGTGACACAGGTGTGGTTTCGCCCTCAGTGGCTGAGGAGCTGCGAAGCCTTAACCCCGCATTTCAGATCGCAAAAATCGCCAAAGTTGGCCACGGCCTGCATTATGATAGACCCGAGCAATTCGTAACTATCGTCAAGTCATTCTTGGGTTCAATCCAATCATAAGGATACGATTTTCACTTACAACATTTAATCTACAATACATTTCAGTACGTACCCTAATAGACTATCTACATTTTTCCAAGTTGTTTCATTAATCCCATATCGTCTGATTGTCGCCAATGCGCAAATATTTTCCCAATTCTTCAAATCATAATGTGGTGATATACTCTTGCCTATATTCACCACACCTACTGGAGATTTTATGAATAAAGATCGAAACCATGGTAAACGCATAATGGGAGATATTGCACCGAAACTAGCTGAACTGACCGACGACATCATTTTTGGAGATATTTGGGAACGTAAAGGCTTATCTAAACGTGACCGAAGTTTAATTACGGTGGCGACTCTGGTGGCTTTAAATCGCACAGAGCAATTATCTTTTCATCTCAATTTTGCTCTTGAAAACGGCGTGACGCAGGAAGAATTGGTTGAGCTTATAACGCATTTAGCGTTTTATTCCGGTTGGCCTACCGCCGTTTCAGCAATCAATTTGTTAAAAAAAGTGGTGCTGCAGGCAGATAATAACTAAACTGACCATAGCATAAATATCCAGCTGTTATAACCAGTATTAACCCCATGATGAAATTAAAGACTCGTAAATGAAAATAATTTTTTAACAAATACGAAACTTTATCGCCCAAAATTGCCCAAATGCCAAGCGACATATAACATGCAATAAAATATATCATGGTAAAGGTTAGAAATTGATCATGGCTTGTTGCGCTGGAGAAGATTGAGGCTCCAGATACGCAAGCAATCCATGCTTTAGGGTTTATCCATTGGAGTAAAAAACCTTCGTAAAATTTGGGGACATTTTTTTTGCTTATTTCCAATGCTGGTTTTGAAGAAGCAATTTTGTACCCTAAATAAATAATATATAAAGAACCAGCAATTGCCAAATAGCTCATAAAAAATGGATAGGCATTAATAAACTGCGAAAATCCCAATCCAATCAAAAGCAATAATAGTGTAAAGCCCATAGTTGCTCCCGACACATAAGGAATGGTTTTCCTTACGCCATGAGTAATGCCAGAGGAAAGAATAATCATATTCACAGGCCCTGGCGTAATTGACATGACCAAAGAAAATGAAAACATCGCTAATAAAATCTTCATTGCTATTTTCTCAAAAAAATTATCTTAACAGTCCCAGACTGCCGGTAAATTTATTGACGACTTTCATCTCGCCAAACAGAGCCAACCCTAGATACTCCAAATGTTCAATCGGTGTGTTCTTATATTGATGGACATAGTCTGCATAATTTCCTGTGGTTTGAGTTGCCGCAATTAAGTCAATCACTGTTAGGGCGGGTTCATAGGTTTTGACTGCTTGGCGCATCTCTTTGAGAAATAGACCGCTACTTTTTAAAATTGGGATGGCCATGGTCGTAATCCCATGATGCAGATCCCCTGCATTATCTTTGTGATCATGGCCAACAATTTCAGGTATTATTTTGCCTATGTTAATTGAGAGGACTGCTGCCGTATTGGCAATGACACCAATGGGTTCGGACTTAAAATGCGTTTAAATACCAAGACTTTAATCAATCAGAATGGCAAAACTTGTGTAATCAATTTTGAACCAACAGTCATCGTTGACAGCATGGAAGCTGTTTGCCAATTGGCCATTGCTGGATTAGGTTTAGCAACTCCACCCGCCTTTCTTGTGGCAGAAGATATCCGTCGGGGATATCTTGTTGAACCTCTACCTGAATGGCAGGCTGAATCACTTTCTGTTTATGCTGTGTGGCCACCCAATGTTTCTAAAGAATCTCTGACGTTTCGATTTATGGCATTTATAGAAAAAAAGGCTCTTATTTAGGTCCTAATTCAGGAAACCCTACCGGCCTCAATTCAGTAGCGAATAGTGATAAGGTTAGGGTACAATGTTACCAGTTTCATATTTTTGTATTTGAAAGGATTCACATGCCCAGAAAATCTCAGGGTTCGAATAGGGTGGTTAATTTTTTCAAAAAATGGAAAAGATTTGGGCCCGGCATAATCACGGGCGCTGCCGATGATGACCCTTCCGGAATTGCCACCTATTCCCAGGCTGGAGCTCAATACGGCTTACAGCTGCTTTGGCTGAGCTTGTTGACTTTACCATTAATGTATATTGTCCAAGAGATGTGTGCCCGACTGGGCATGGTCACCGGCAAAGGGATAGCTGAGAATATTCGCCAAAATTATTCTCGGCCAATTTTATCTCCCATCATTATTTTACTATTTGCAGCCAACACATTTAATATTGGCGCCAATTTAGCTGCAATGGCTGCCTCCTTCCGGCTGTTAGTTCCACAAATTAACTTTACCATTTGTGTTATTGCTTTTACCGCACTATGCACCCTTTTGCAGATATTCACTAGCTATAAAACCTATTTCAAATATCTGAAATATCTTACTTTAGCTTTATTTTCCTATATTATCACCGGGTTCATGATTAAACCCGATTGGAGTGAGGTATTGATCAGTGCTTTCACTCCTTCCATTACTTTTAATAAAAATCAATTGATTCTCATTTGTGCTATTTTTGGAACCTCGATTTCCCCTTATCTATTTTTCTGGCAGACAGCCCATGAAATAGAAGAGAAAATTGAAAAAGGCAAAAAGACGATAAAAGCACGCGCTCGTAGTAGTCAAAAGGCAATTAGCGGTATGCGGTTGGATGTATTATTTGGCATGACGATCTCAAATATAATTATGTTTTTTATCATCATGGTCTGCGGCTCGACTCTCTTTAAACATGGCATAACTAATGTCACCAGCGCGGCTGATGCTGCATCGGCTCTTAAGCCGTTCGCGGGTCGAGGGGCAGAGTTGCTTTTTACCGCAGGAATCATTGGCACCGGTTTATTATCCATTCCTGTGTTAGCAGGTTCAAGTGGATATGCTATAGCCGAATTTTTTTATCTTAAAGAAGGATTATATAGAAAGTGCCGAGAAGCCAAGGGCTTTTATGGGGTCATTTCACTCAGCATGGTCATTGCTATTGGTATTGCTTTAAGTGGCATGAATCCAATTAAAGCTTTAATCTATTCAGCTGTGGCCAATGGCGTTTTGGCACCCATAGTATTGTTCTTTATTGTTTCACTGACGAGAAATCGGGATATTATGGGGAAGTTTCGAAATAACATCTTGAAGACTATCTTGGGATGGGTGGTTATAATCGTTATGTCCATTTCAGGTGGTGCAGCAATTGTGGCATTATTTATTAAATAGCTTTTAAATGTTTAAAAGGCTATTATTTGAGTCTCAACTTTTTTATACATGGAGGTTACTATGGATATTTTACAAGTCCTTAAGCAAGAGCACAAAGAAGTGGCGAGTATGCTGAAGAAATTGGAAAAAACCACAGGTCGCGCCAAGAAATCCAGGGAGCAGCTGTTCTCTAAATTAAACCATTCTTTAACTTTACATGCTGATTTTGAAGAAAAATTTTTTTATCCTCAATTGAAACGTTCCGCCAAAGCCAAAGATCTGGTGCTTGAAGCTTATGAAGAACATCATGTAGTGAAATTTTTGCTCTCTGAACTAGAAAATTTATCGGTAATCGATGAAACCTGGCAAGCCAAATTAACAGTTTTAAAAGAAAATGTAAGTCATCATGTCAAAGAAGAAGAAAAGGGGTTATTTCCTAAAGCTAAAACCCTACTAGGAAGTTCTAAACTAAAAGCGTTGGCTGCTCAATATCAGGAATTTAAAGAAAAATCTAATGGCTCTTAAACCCCGTTGAAAAAATAAGTATGTATTATTTTTGGATACTCATTTAAAAGGAATTTACAATGAAGGCACTCTGCTGGCATGGCAAAAAAGACGTCCGAATTGATGACATAGCATTACCCACCATCCTTGAACCCCACGACGCAATCATTAAAGTATCTTTATCTGCAATTTGCGGCTCTGACTTACATATTTATAATGGATTTGCTAAGCCTATGAAGGTCGGAGATGTATTAGGCCACGAATTTATGGGTGAAGTTGTAGAATTGGGGAAAGAAGTTAATAATTTGCATGTTGGCGATCGAGTTGTTGTTCCTTTCCCGATTGCTTGTGGTAATTGCTTCTACTGTAAAAAAGAACTTTATTCATTATGCGATATCTCAAATCCCAATAAAGCACTTGCGGAAAAGCTGATGGGTCAATCTCCTTCTGGTGTATTTGGTTATACTCATCTATTAGGCGGCATCCCCGGTGGACAGGCAGAATATGTGCGTGTTCCCTATGCAAACGTCGGCCCGATTAAAGTCCCTAATCATCTATCAGATGAGCAGGTTTTATTTCTCTCGGATGTATTCCCCACAGGATATATGGCAGCAGAAAATTGTGGAATTGCGCCAGGAGACACGGTAGCTGTTTGGGGGTGTGGGCCTGTCGGACAATTTGCTATTAAAAGCGCAAAATTACTAGGAGCAGAACGGGTTATTGCTATTGATTGCCTTCCAGAACGATTAAATCTTGCAAAACGAGAAAGCGGCGCTGAAATCATCGATATAAATAAAGACAAAGTTCGTGAGAAACTTATGAGCTTGACCAATGGCCGGGGGCCGGACAGTTGTATTGACTGTGTAGGCACTGAAGCGCATGTAGGGGGAAGTTTCGACTCAGTTGTTGATAGGGTAAAACAAAGTGTATTTCTAGGAACAGATCGCCCGCACGTATTACGAGAAGCTATAATGTGTTGTCGAAAGGGAGGAACCGTTTCGGTTCCAGGGGTATATTTTGGACTTTTAGATAAAATTCCCTTTGGTGCAGCTATGAATAAAGGCCTCACTTTTAAAATGGGACAAACCCACGTTCAGCGCTATTTACCCAAGTTATTAAAGATGATAGAAAAAAATATGCTAGATCCTTCTTTTATTATTACTCATCGAGTCAATCTAGATGGAGCTCCGGAAGCTTATAAAATATTTACTGAAAAAAAGGAAAATTGCATTAAAGTGGTTATCAAGCCTAATTCTTGAAATATTTCTCATAACGGAATCCAATGTTGCTTCCAGAAATATTGGATTCCGTTAATTGTATGCTATTAATCCATCGCTTTTATGAAATCTAATAAAAACTTAAATGCAGTGTCAATAGCCTGAGGAACAAATTTTTCACGTGGACCTTTAATTTGATAACTATGGATGATGGTTTTTCTTCCAATAGCTGCACACGCTATCCACGCAACTCCTTTCTCAGGATCAGCGGGCTCAAAATCATCTCCGGAAATGCCGCTGGTGGCAATTGCTACCTGTGCAATGCTATTCTTTAAAGCGCCTTCTGCCATTTGGCCAGCAACTTCTTTGCTAACTGGTCCAAAAATTTGTAAAGCATTAGGAGTTACATCCAGCAGTGATTCTTTGGCCTGATTAGAGTAGCTTACATAACCCCGCTCTAACATAGCAGAACAATCAGGTTCTTTTGACATAAAATAAGCCAATCCTCCACCTGTACAAGATTCAGCGGTAACTATTGTTATTCTTTTATCTTTACAGAGGCTTCCTAGATCTTTTACTAGAAGTGAAATCTTTCTTTCATGATCCTTCATGATAATTCCCAAATTTAAATTCAATCTATAAGTGTGCACTATTGTAATGCGATTTTTTTGCAACTTCAAAAGTGCTCAGGGGCGGTATGGGATTCTAAAGAAGATAATTCACAGTTTTCTCCTTAAAGGGCTGTTAACATCCAAGCATAAACCGCGTATTGGGTTTTGGTCAAGAAAGCGGACAGTGATCCAGGGGAAATCTCATCATTATTCAAAAATATAGTTCTTTTGTTAATTCGGGATCGGGCCATTTTGACGCCTTTCTTATATGTTTTCGCCCATTATGAAGGCTGGGTGAGGACAGTTGACTATATCATAAAATACCCGCACAATAATGTCTTAATTTTTAATCTAACAAGGAGAAGTTGTATGAAAATCATCAAAATTATTTTAACCTTAGTGGTTGGATTAAGCTGTTTTTCGGCTTATGCCGCCGAAGATATGCCCGCTAAATCTTTGCCTATAACCACCATCATCAATAATTTAGAATCAAAAGGTTATACAGCAAAAGAGATTAAATTCAAAGATAGCAGCTATCATGTTGATGCTATTAATAAACAAGGAAAAGAAGTGGACCTAACTGTTAATCCAGAAACAGGAGTGCTTAATCAAACCGAAAAAAATACTTTAACATTATCTATACAAAATGCGGCAAAAAAAGTTGAAGCTGCGGGGTATCGATCCATATACTATATCAAAGCAGATGACGATAAATATGTCGTAAAAGCTTTAGATAAAGACGGAAAGAAAGTTTCATTAGACGTTAATGGCACCTCTGGTGAAATATCCAAAAATTTATTTTAAGGATAATTAAATGATAACTTTATTATTGATCATTTTAATTCTGTTAGCGATCGGAGCATTTCCTGCTTGGCCCTACAGTCGTGGTTGGGGATATTACCCAACCGGCGGACTAGGTTTGATTCTAGTTATCTTAATAATTCTCTTGCTTCTGGGAAAAATTTAGATTTATCAAAATAGGCAAAATTCTTGACTTGAGTGCCTAGTAACAGCGCGAATATTGCTGTATTAGGCATGCTCAGAAGAATAAGCTGTAATTAAACGTTCGGTACTGGTAGTCATATCAACATGCTATGTTCTACCAGTACCGAAACTTTAATATTAGCGTTAATTGCTTGCCTCGGGATTTCTTATCATGAGATTAGAAGCCATGGATGTTTAAGCTGTATTCAAGGAAGAATTAATGAATAAATTGAAGAAAAGATCTGACAAAGTTCATCGAAAATCTAAACTTCAGCGCAGGCAGCCTGGTAAAGAACATTTGATGTCACCCGCTCCGCTGGTGGATGATCCAAAATATATTGCTAGTAATAAGTTGCTTAATAAAGTTGCCATTATTACTGGAGGTGATAGTGGGATAGGTCATGCAATAGCTATTTTCTTTGCTAAAGAAGGCGCTGACATTGTTATCGCATATTTAAACGAAGATAAAGATGCCAGAAATGTTAAACATGAAATTGAAGCTTTGGGACGCAATTGCCTGTTAATTAAAGGCGATGTGAGTAAAGAGAATGTATGTAAAAAAATAATCAATCAAACGATTAAAGAATTTGGAAAGATTAATATTTTAGTAAATAATGCCGCGCAACAATTTCCTCAAAAGAAGTTTGAAGATATTTCTAGTAAGCAGTTACTCAAAACTTTCAGTATCAATATTTTTTCTTATTTCTATATGGCGCAAGCTGCACTACCTCATTTGAAAAAGGGTGCAGTTATTGTTAACACCGCTTCGGTAACAGCATATAAAGGTAGTAAAAATTTAATTGACTATTCTGCCACAAAAGGCGCTATTGTTGCTTTCACCCGTTCACTTTCAGAATCCCTCATTGAACGTGGCATTCGTGTCAACGCTGTAGCGCCTGGTCCTATCTGGACACCTTTAATCCCTTCAAGTTTTGATGCCAAACATTTAAAAGAATTCGGCGACAATACTCCGATGAAGCGAATGGGGCAGCCGAAAGAAATAGCGCCTTGCTATGTTTTTCTTGCTTCTGATGATTCTTCATATATGTCAGGTCAAGTTTTACATCCCAACGGCGGTGTAATTGTAAATAGTTAACTATCTAAATAAAATTTAGATAGTTACGAGGTAACAAGAAAATGTAATGCAAGGAAGTTTAAAAAATGGAAATATTAACTACTAGAGTATTAAACGGTCCAAATTACTGGTCAAATTATAGAAAGAAACTCATTGTTTTAAAGATTGATTTAAAAGAATTTGAAGAAATCCCCACTAATTTAATCCCCAGTTTTCCCGAAAAATTGGTTAAGTTGATCCCTTCCCTTTATAGCCACCATTGCTCTTTGGGTCGTGAAGGAGGATTTATCGAAAGATTACAGGAAGGAACTTGGCTGGGTCATGTGATCGAGCATGTTGCTCTCGAATTGCAAAATTTAGCAGGAATGGACTGTGGCTACGGTCGGACGCGCTCTACAGCGACAAAGGGAGTATATAATGTTGTTTTTTCCTACGAATTTGCCGATGCCGGTATTTATGCAGGTAAAACAGCCTTAGCAATTATCCAATCCTTAATTCAATCAAAACCTTACTTAGTGCTTAATAACGCCATTGATCATCTTAAAAAAATTTCGCTAGAACATGAATATGGGATAAGTACTCGTTCAATTATTGCAGAAGCTGAAAAGCGAAATATTCCCTATAGAAATCTTAATGAAAGCTCCTTAATTATGTTCGGTCTGGGCTGCAATCGAAAATTAATAAATGCCACAATTGGGCATCAAACCAGTAATATTGGCGTCGATATAGCTTCAGATAAAGCCTTAACGAAAAAAATCCTGGATTCTGCCTTCATCCCAGTTCCGAGAGGATTTGTGGTAGAAAATTTACCGGAATTAGAAGAAGCTTTGGGGAAAATATCTTTTCCAATAGTTATAAAACCATTAGATAGTAATCAGGGTAAGGGTATAACCGGCAATATTCAAACTAAAGAAAAAGCAATTGAAGCATTTTCTATGGCCCAAAAATATTCTGGGGATATCATCGTCGAAGATTATATTGAAGGATCTGCTTATAGATTTCTGGTCGTAAATTATAAATTAGTTGCAGTCGCCCAATGCATTCCTGCATTTATTATCGGGGATGGGGTTTCTAGTATTAAAAAACTGATAGAACAAGAAAACCAAAATTCAAATCGCGGTAAAGATCATGAAAATTATCTTACTAAAATTGATATTGACCTCTCAATGATCTCCATTTTAAAAGAAAAAAATCTGACTCTTGAGAGTATCTTGCAATCGGGAGAGAGAATTTATTTAAAATATACCGCCAATATCAGTACTGGAGGAATTCCGATTGATGTAACAAATTCAGTACATTCTCGCAATATCTATTTAGCAGAAAGAATAGCTCGCCTGATTCATTTAGACATTTGCGGAATTGATATTATAGCTAAAGATGTGGGAATTCCCATTGATCAAGATAATGGCGTGGTTCTTGAAGTTAATGCTTCCCCAGGTATTCGTATGCATATTAATCCTGTAGAAGGACAGGGTAGGAATGTCGCTAAAAATATTTTAGATTCGCTTTTTCCACCAGGTGCTCCTTATAATATTCCAATTATTGCAGTCACTGGCACTAATGGTAAAACTACTACTGTAAGGCTGATCGCGCACCTGGCTGATATGGCGGGGTATAAAACCGGATTTACAACCACTGATGGTGTCTATATTCATAGTGAAAGAATTTTTTCAGCGGACTGTAGTGGCCCATTCAGTGCCCAAGCAGTTTTAAGTGATCCTATGGTTGAATTTGCTGTTTTAGAATGTGCTAGAGGAGGAATACTTCAGGCTGGCTTAGGATTTAATGAGTGTGACATCAGTATTTTATTAAATATTACTGGCGATCATTTAGGTCTGGATGGAATCGAAACAATAGAGGACTTAGTTAGAGTAAAAAGTGTGGTCCCATTCAGTACTAAAAAAAATGGCACAGCTATTTTAAATGCTGATGATGATTTAGTGTATAGTTTAATAAATGAGCTTAATTGTAATATTGCTCTTTTTAGTCTCCACGCTGATAATCCTCGCGTGATTCAACACTGTAGTCAAGGAGGTATGGCTGCATTTGTCGAAAATGACTTTATTATCATTTGCAGGGATAATACGAAAATTAATTTTTTGAAAGTCAGTGCAATACCTCTCACCTATTCAGGTGCAGCCTGCTGCATGGTGAAAAATATATTGGCAAGTATTTTAGCGAGTATACTATCACAATTTAAACTTGAAATGATTTCAGAAAGTCTATTAAATTTCCTGCCTTCTGCAGAAAACTTCCCCGGAAGAATGAATTTATATGATTTTAAAAAGTTTAGAGTATTGGTTGATTATGCGCATAATGTAGATGCCTTTATTAATCTTAAAAATTATATGAAGGAAATTCAATGTCAAAGAAAAATTGGTATCATTGGTTCACCTGGTGATAGACGGCCGCAAGATATCATAAATTTGGGCGTTCAAGCAGCACAAATATTCGATGAGATTGTTATTCGTCATGATGAAGATAGTAGAGGAAGAGCAAATGAAGAAATTACCCAATTACTTACTGAAGGTGCGCGTAGCTATAATCCGAACATGCATATAGTAGTGATTTCCAATGAAGTGGAAGCCTTGAAGCAAACTATTAAGCATGCAGCTGCGGGAGATTTTATCGTTTGTTGTGTAGATGATGTATTTGGCACGATAAAATTGCTTCAAGAGCTTTCTTCAAAAGAAAAATTGGAGATTTCTTATGAATCCTAAAGGAAAATTATTAATAATAGGCGGAGCAGAAGATAAAGGTAATGAGGAGTTGTTCGGAAATTTTTCAAAAAACATGGAATATCAACGATTGGAAATTTTACGAGAAATCCTGACCTCTTCGAGAAGCAAAAAAATAGAAATTATCACTACAGGTTCACGGGTGCCAGGAGAAGTAAGAGAAGTATACCAGAAAGCTTTTCATCAACTTCATTATCCTGATCCGGGCTTTTTGTCTATTAAAGACAAAATCGACGCGCATAACCCAGAATTTTTGTCTAGAATAGAACGAACCAGCGCGGTGTTCTTTACAGGTGGAGATCAGTTTCGTCTGGCTACCATTATAGGTGGTACTCCTGTTGCTGATATAATTAGAGAAAGGTATTTTCATGATAAAAACTTTTTAGTAGCTGGGACAAGTGCGGGTGCTATGGTTATGTCAGCGGTGATGATTGCTGAAGGGGGGAAGGAAGAAGCATTATTTGGTCGAAATTTGAAAACCTCCTCTGGTTTGGGTTTGATACAGAATTGCATTATAGATACACATTTTATTAAAAGGGGGCGTTTTAGTCGGCTTGCCCTGGCAGTTATTCTCAATCCAGATCTATTAGGCATAGGACTAGGGGAAGATACTGCTTTAATCATTAAAAATGGCTCTAATGCAGAATGTCGCGGTTCCGGAATGGTGGTGATTATTGACGGTAAGAATATAGCGCAAACGAATGTAGCTGATGTGACAGACTCCGATCCGATTTTTGTAGAAAATTTAAAGGTTCATCTATTGGTTAAGTATTGTCGATTTTCGATGAAAACCCGTAAATTATCTAAACCCGCTTTGAATCCCAAACGACTTAAATAATGGAGGTTGAAATGCAGAAAATAGGACTGGTTATTCATGGCGGGGCAGGTGATGAAACTCCGCACTTGCAAAAACATCTAAAGGAATACGAACAAGGCTTAAAAGAGGCTTTAAAATTAGGCTATGATATTTTAAAAAATGGCGGCAGCGCCTTAGAAGTTGTGGAAGCTGCCGTGATCAATCTCGAGGATAATCCTCATTTCAATGCGGGAAAAGGATCCGCTTTAAATAACCAAGGCGAAGTAGAAATGGATGCAGCCATCATGGATGGCAAGAATCAATCGGCTGGCGCGGTATCTATGGTCAGAAATGTAAAAAACCCTATAATTTTAGCTAGAACTATAATGAATAAAACAAAGCACGTGTTTTTGTCCGGCTATGGGGCCTTAGATTTTGCTAAACAGAATGAATTAATACTTGAACCCGAAGCTTATTTTATAACCGATTATGCCTATGAAGAATTTTTGCACTGCTCCAAGGAAGATGCACTTCAGGAAATCATGGAGAGGAAAATTTACGGCACAGTGGGTGCTGTTGCTTTGGATGAAAAGGGTAATATAGCTGCTGCCACGTCGACGGGGGGGTTATCTAATTCCCTTGCTGGTAGAATTGGAGATAGTTGTATTATTGGGGCTGGTTGTTACGCCAGTAATAGATCATGTGCTGTTTCTGGAACCGGTGAAGGTGAGGTGTTAATTACCGATGTTATTGCTCATAGCATTGCTATGACAGTTGAGTTTAAAAGATTTCCTTTACAGAAAGCTTGTGACTATGTGATCTTAAAACGCAAACGTCCTAAGAGAGGGAATATTGGCGTTATTTCAATTGATGCCAAGGGTAATATTGGCATCTGCTTTAGTGGTCAAGTCATGAAACGGGCTTGGGTAACTTCAGATGATGAAGAAATCCATATCGGGATTTATTAGTTTTTTCCATATCTGATCGCATCTTATATTAATGTTGCACACAAAAACGAAAAGAAGAATAATAGTTAATTATCAGACTTTTGAAGTCTGTGGTTATTTAAGACAATAAACTCAAGGAGAAAATAAATGGTTACTGGTTATTCCCTCTATGTAAAATCGCAAAATCCAGAGAAAGATGATCAAAAATTTCAATTAATTGCCAATAGCGATGAAGAAGCCCGGATCGAAGCAAAGAAAATTATAAAAGAACAAGCAATAAATTCAGCGGATTGCACAATTAAATTTTTCCGTGAGAGCGATAATCAGCATGGGACAATAAGTTTCTAAGTTTGGTTTTTATTACCAGACACTTCTTAATTTGTCAGAATATACGCAGGTGGGGTTAATTGTCATGTGAATATTTAAGGCCTTTCCATGTAGTAAAGTAAATCAAATGCGATAAGTGTAAGAATTTTTTGCATCTAAAGGCTCTAACGGTTGTAAAATATTTGAAATAGCCACATATAATTTAGAGTTATTAGAGTCAATGTTATGCCACCAACGCAATAAAGAAGATGATGCCACGGAATTTTCTGCAGATTTTTCCTTAAAATTCAATTCTGTTAAAATTGAATTTCGTAATTGAGAAAGATAATTCGAAGAGGAATCTTTTTGTGAATTTTTCAGTTCTTTTTTTACGAATTTATAAATACGGCTAATTCCCGGATCATATAAATCGATATTACTCTCAAAAGCCGGATCTACGGTTTTTATTGCCGTGATTATTTCATTTAGTTTTTTGTTATTAAACGCATTTAGAAGTTTATGAGCACGCCTTAAATCCTCTAAGTCTCCCATACATTGAGGAGATCCGGAATGAGGAGTCAATTCAAAACAAGCTTTAATTCCGTCAGACATTAGTTTTTTTCTTCCGGAGAATCCACTACCATAAGTAGAAATTTCAGAAATGGGATAGATTCTGTCTAACCAAGGATCGATTACAAGACTATTTTCAGTTACAATATATGCATGATTATTATTATAAAAAAGTTGTACTGAATTATTGGAGCCATTAAGATAGTAAAATTCTAATACTAAATCAGATAATTCACTACAATTACCAAGTGAAAGTTTCTTAACTACTTCATTAAAAACCAAGCTCCTTAAGCCATTGTACAAACCATTATCTGTGTCTTCTGCTAGTTTTTCATCTAAAAACATTTTCCAAACTTTTGCAACTTGTTCACCGACGAGATCGCGTATATTCTCGATCGACTTTGATAAAGCAGAAAATCTTTCAGAGCTTCTTTGATTATTCTTTAATTCTGTGGAGCCTTTAACTATAAAGCTCCTAGCATATTCCAATGCCTCCACAGCTGATTTAAAATATGGCGATTCTTGACCTCTACGTAGGCTAGAGATCATTAGTCCAGTTCCCTCTGAGCCAGAATTAAGTTTTTCTTCTCTACTCATTTTTTTGCGCAATAAATATAAATAATTACATTATATACGAACTACATTAAGGCATTATTATCAAAATTGGCAAACAGTTAATTTAAAAGTGATCATGGGGGGTGAAGCTAACTCTAGTCCGAAGCAGCCAATGCATTTACAAACTCATTTTTTCCACTAAGAAATCAATAAATGTCCTTATACGCACGGGAATAACACCTGCTTGGCCTAGGAAAACAGCATACAAGTGCTCTTTTTCTTTCAAATAATATTTCTTTAAGATGGGAACAAGTTGACCTGATACAATATCATTGTGAGCATGAAAATCTGCCAATTTTGCTAGCCCTACGCCATCTATTGCCAATCGACGCATAGCTCCAGCATCACTCACCTCAATGTTACCGCTAGGTTTAATGCCGATCTTCTTTCCAGCTTGAATAAAAGACCATTCTTCTTTCATGCGAGGAAAGTTAAACCGGAATAAATTATGCGAAAGCAAATCGCTGGGGACTTTGGGCATCCCATGTTCTTTAAAATAGGTGGGAGAGCCAACAACCAGTAGTTGAATTTCTCCTAATTTTCTTGAGCGTAGTGAAGAACTCTTTAATGGACCTGCACGAATTGCCACATCAATGCTTTCACCCATTAAATCGATTACCTTGTCAGTTAAAGTAATATCCAAACTGATCTTGGGGTAAAGCTTTAAAAATTCAGCGACAAATGGCAGGAGGAAAAAATACCCCACAGCAATATTCGCAGTTATTTTTAAACGACCAGAAGGTATTTGTGTTGCAAAAACAGCATGTTCAGCTTCTGCTAGTTCTGACAATATGCGAACACATTGTTGGTAAAAAGCCTGACCTTCTTCCGTCATTTGAAAACCACGGGTCGAGCGTTTAATCAATCTGGCATTCAGTCTTGCCTCAAGTCGGGCAACTAGTTTGCTGACTGCCGAAGGTGATTTTCTAGTCTGTCGGGCAGCTGCAGAAAATCCTCCCAGTTCAACAACCTTAATGAAGGTTTCCATCTCACCGAAGCGGTTTATTTCTTGGTTTTTCATGTGAATTCAATTCATAAGTGATTATATATTATGAGTATAGTTCAGATATACAAAAACATCTATAATACATTATCAATTCAACTTTCGAGGTAGCAATGAAAATTCTAGTAACAGGCGCCACTGGCTATATAGGGGGATCCGTCGCCAAAAGGCTGGTTGATGAAGGCCATGAGGTATTGGGTTTAGTACGAGATCCTCAAAAGATCACGGCTTTAAGCAGTTTAGGCATAAAACCCGTCTTAGGTACATTAGAAGATAAAACAACACTGACACAATATGCTCTTTGTTCTGATGCTGTTATCCATGCAGCTGATTCAGACCATAAAGAGGCAGTTGAGACCATTATAGAAGCTTTAAGCGGCAGTGGAAAAATATTTATACATACTTCAGGATCTAGTGTTATTGGCGACGATGCCAAAGGTGAATATGCAAGTGACAAAATTTACCGTGATGATACGCCATTTACTCCTATCCCAATTAGAAAAACCAGAGCTGATTTAAATAATTTTATTCGCATGGCAGGGATTACTGCTGGCATAAAAACCATGGTGATTACCCCGCCGATGATTTATGGAAATGCGCTTGGTTTACCTGCACAAACTGATCAAATCCCCAAACTTATTCAAAAATCAAAAGAGGAAAAAGCGGGTGTTTATATTGGGATAGGGCTTAATCGTTGGTCAAATGTGCATATCAAAGACCTGACTGATCTCTATTCCTTAGCATTAGCAAAAGGCCCTTCAGGAGTTATGTTTTTTGCTGAGAATGGTGAGGAATCGCTGTTAACTATTGCTAAGACTATAAGCCGGGCCATGGGATATGAAAGCAAAACATTAAGCTGGAATATAGAAGATGCAATACAAGAGTTTGGTGATTGGGCACGTTTTGCAATTGCTTCTAATAGTCGGATCAAGGCAGACAATGCCAGAAATCTGCTTGATTGGAAACCAAAAGAAGAATCAATTTTGACATGGATAGAAAAAGTAGCTCAGACAATTTAAGGTGTTCAGATGAAACAAACCATGATGATTAAAATACCCGCTAGAGAAAATCTACCTGAGACATCCATTTACGCTGAAGTTTACACGCAATCAGGCAAATTAGGTGAACGCGATGTGATGCTGCTTATACCTGGCGGCCCTGGAAACGATCATACAACGTATGATTCGCCTGATCACTCCATAACAAAAGCCTTAACACCTTATGTCGACATTATTTTGTTTGACCCACGAGGTTGTGGGGACAGCGAAACAAGCAATCCACAACATTGTACGCTGGAATATTATATTGATGATATAGAGAGCATTCGAGCTCACTTTCAAATTCATAGCAATCAATTAATCATTTTTGGACAATCTTACGGTTCTATTGCTGCATTGGGTTATGCCATAAAATATCCGCTTGCATTAAAGAAATTAGTTATCATCGGCGGCGCCTGCTCTAGTGAATTCTTAAATGAAGCAAAAGAAAATTTACTCAGAATAGGGACACTTGAACAACAACAATTTGCCCAGAAAATTTGGAATGGCGCTTTTACTGGAACACAAGAGGAAGTGGCAGAATATTATGAAGTTATGGGATCTTTATATGCCTACACCTTTAAACCTGGCGGCCCAACACCTGCGCTTACTTATAACGTAGAGGTGTTAAATTTAGGTTTCAGTCAATTTCTCAAGCAATTTGATTATCGTTCCAAGCTTTCACAGATTAAGTGTAAAACTTTAATTTTCTGGGGCAATGATGATTGGATTTGTGATAAAAAACAAGCTGATATTATTCATCACGGCATCGCTGGAAGTGAGTTGCGCGTTTATCTACAGTGTAGCCATTTGCTCTGGATTGATCAGTGGGAGAAATTTGTCAAAAATATGATTGATTTTTTATTGTAATTTGAATAGGAGCTTGGCTATGTACGCAATGCAATATGAAATTACCTTACCGGCTGATTATGATATGGGCATCATCCGTCATCGCGTAAGAACGAAAGGGTCTCTCCTGGATACATTTCCTGGCCTTGGACTCAAAGCCTATTTGATTCGAGAGCGTGGGGTCGATGGGTCGTCCATAAATCAGTATGCCCCTTTCTATTTGTGGGCGACCGTCGATGGCATGACTTGTTTTCTGTGGGGAGGTGGAGGTTTTTCCGGAATTGTCGATTCATTTGGCCGTCCCATGGTACATAATTGGGCTGGCTTAGCTTGTAAATTAGGGCCGGAACATAAAACTTTTCCAAATATAGCAACCCGTCATATTGAAACAATTCCTACCGACATTGATCCCGCTGTTGTCATCAGTGATCTTACTGCATTGTTGAATCAACGCGGCGAGATGTCAGGCGTGCATTCCACCGCTATAGCGATTGATCCCCAGCGCTGGGAATTTGTTCATTTTACTTTGTGGAATAAAATCCAGCATAAAATTCCAGGAATCCAGTATCAAGTGCTGCATCTTTCAAAACCCAATCTGTCAGAAATCGTATGAAAGTACTTTGCTGTTTTTGTACCGACTTGCCTAATTCTGAGAACCCTGCCGGTGTTATATTTAATTTTCCTGGAGATAAGGCTGAAAAACAAAAATTAGCGCAACAATTGCAATTGATGGTATTTATAGCTAAAGACAACTAAAAATTGATCAAAAAAATCACAACAAAGGAGAAATTTGATGTTAAAACCCATGCGTAGGATCACTACTGGAGTTGATGCCAAAACCAGTGAGTCATTGATCGTTGCCCACGAGCAAGTTGATGTATTAATACCATATCCACAATTTCCTTCTTTTAAACTTCAAAATATTTTTTATACGGAAGATAATTTGCAATCGCTAGAAACTCGACATATGGATAAACCTTATGATATTCAATTGCCTGCAGGCGCTATGCGATTTTTGAAAATTAGAATGCCGACAATTTCAGAAATGTCAGCTGATCTTAAAACAGCGGGTCAAGATGTTCCAAATAATTGGGCAGAGTTTAATTTACATAGTACAGATTCCATAGATTATTTTTACATTTTATCGGGTAAGATTACCTGTATTGTGGGTGAGCAACAAATTCAACTTCAAGAAGGGGATTTTTTAGTTCAAGTTGGCCCCGAACATACCTGGGTGAATGAACATGATGAACCTTGTTATGGTTTGGCAGTTATGGTGGGAATAAAACCCAGCGGAGATCGCAAAAAAATGATGCTTGGATGAATAGGTGCCTTGAGGCCAAAATGCAAACTAAAGTAATTACCGCGAGTTCTGAATTGATTAATGGTGCTATCATTCCAATTGATGGTGGTGCGCGTTGGGTTTCAACCTAAAAACACATTAGTTTCTCAATTTTTAAGGAGTAACCATGCATAAAGCCTATTGGTTTCCAATGATCTCAGGTTTATGGATTTTATTCATTGGCCTTAAAAGGTTTCAAGTGCTCGTTTTAGATAACTTGGTATTTATTTTGTACAAAGCCAAAACTATAGGACTTACTTTCCATTAGCTTGAGATGAATATCCTGCGTTAATTCGCCAAATAGTGGCTTGCCTGACCCAAGTATAATGGGAATTAGGGTGATGGTGATCTCGCTAATGAGATTTTTTGCTAAAAAACTTTGGATAGTGAGTCCGCCATCTACATAAATTCGTTTGACTCCCTGGGAACTAAGGCGCTCTACCAAAATGGCAGGATCCTCAGCTGATAATGAAACCGTTTTGGGAACATTCACTGGTAAAGATTGCAGTGAGCGGCTCATCACTATAACGGGAGTTTTTCCATAAGGCCACTGATCAAACGAGAGTACCTGCTCAAACGTATTTCTTCCCATCACCAGCACATCAATAGTCGACATAAATTTGGCAAAACCACAGTCCTCGCCAGACGGAACTGTTAGATTAGCTTGATCTAGCCAATCAATTTGCCCATCTTTGCGGGCAATAAAACTATCCAGGCTGGTAGCAAGGAATATGACGCAATGTGCTTTCATAGAATTGTCAACTTTTGTATTTAATCAAAAACTATTCTTTGAATGGTAACTTAAAAAATGGTATGCAATATGTGACATCTTTAAAATAAGGGGAAAGCAACAACTTCTCGCATCGCTTCGATGCTTTACTACAGATCTCCTGAAAATGATCATTTGATGCTTCAGGCAAAAAACCAGCTAGATTTGTCCAAGCTGTTTCATTAGCCCCATATCGTCTGATTGTCGCCAGTGTTCAAATATTTTCCCATCTTTTATATATTCGATTTGCATCTGGTTAATTTTTACTTTTTTTCCTGTAGGCTGTATGTCAAATAAATCACCTAGATGAGTGCCTTGCATAGTGCATCTAATAGCGACTTTATTTTCAGTAATAACGAGATCCTCTATTTGGAAATGCAAATCAGGTAAACCAGTGCGAATAGCTGCAATAATCGGTTTTAATCCATTGGGCCCAGGCAGAGGATCGGGCAGACCTGGACTATGATTAATATAATTTGGATCGATGATTTCATCTAGCACTTCAAGTTTTCCTTGATTCCAGGCTTCGTCAAAATACCTTCTGATAATTTTTTCATTTTGGTGCATAATTTCCCCCTTTAAAAAATTAGATTTAGTATATATTTTCTATAAAAATAATTCTATATCAGCAATGAGCCTGATCACATCAAGTTCATGTAGACTACTGAAGAAAGCAAATTTAAGAAGCTTTGTCATAATTATTCATCGTACTTCCTGCCCCGACTTAACGGCGATAGTGTTTTCACCTACCATTATGTGAAGCATGTGCAATTTTACTATCGAACCAGTTGTCGGCTGATAAGCCAGTACCAGAGGAAAATATAACTGTGGGAGTTCCTTGGCCTGCTTTATGAATGTAGAGTTGCTTATGGTTTAATTGAACACATTCCCTGCCATTTTCTAAAGATTGTGAGCAAAGAGTTGTGCACTCTGGCTGAGGTAGTAGTACAAATGCAGGCTGCCACGCCAGTAGAAAAACCATAATTCTTATCTTTTTTCTTAAAAGGAGTAGCACTGATGGCACTGAATTTCCTTCATTTGAATTTATTGTTGCCTGCAAAGACAGGCAAAACATAAACAAACGCTAAAATAAAAAGGCAATTTTTCTCACCTGTGTTCCCTCTCTTGAAAGTGAATGAAGTTTAATCATCATATTTTGTAAAAATCAGGAAACATAAATTTCAATTCGCTCTTTCCCTTTTCCAGGATTAACTCGTTTTAAATTGATTTTTCCTATTTCAGCTGTTGATTTTATGTGTGTACCACCGCACGGGACTTGAGAGAGTTCATTAATTTTCCAATACCTTAATTCATTGAGTTCATCGCTAAAAGCACTGATAATTTTCTGATTTGAATCGATAATGGTCTGGGCTTTTTTCTGTAATAACGGAAGGTGAGGTGATATGGGTTCATCTATCTGAAAATCAATACGTGCTTTTTCTTGAGCGATATGAGCACCTATTTTATTTATGCCAGGAAATTGCCGACACACTAATTCCAAAACCAGCTCAGCTGCGAAATGAAGGCGCATCAAGGAGTATCTTCGGGGCCAATCAATAATCATATTTACTTTCTGTCCTATTTGCAAATTATGATTTTCGGGCAGAGTATATAAGATTTCTTTACCTTCCTTCTTTGCTACAAGTACGGAATAACCACCAATACTGCCATGATCACTTTCCTGTCCTCCTGAAAAAGCATAGAAGATGGTTTCATTAACAGTGATTGTATTTCCATCTGCCCATCGTACGTTTGTCTCAAGTTGGGTAAGATAAGGATCTATCCAGAATACCTTTTTAGTCATGAGTGACGCTCCATCTTTGGTAGTTTGTAGCTCCTATTGTTAAGCTACCATGTCACTATAGGCAAGGCAAGAGGCGCAGCCATTAGAGTGCCCACGGGTGTGTAAAGATTTCCGCGCAACAATCGGATTGGACCCTTAGCTTCCAGGATTTAGATAGGTAGGACATTGGCAGATTTGGGGATCAAGGAAGGTAGTTTTTAAGCGAAAATTATGCCATTTATTAGTGTCTTAGTGAATGGCATTTATATAAGGCGGGAATGATTTAGTCCTCCTGTGTTAGAATAACCTCTTCCAATACAAGAGGAATTTGAACCCCCACTTGATTTGCCTGTATTTGGTGCTAACATAACGGCATGGGTGTTCTTTCATTTTATTTATTAAGGAGAATTATATGGCATCGAAAAGCAAAGAATCCAAAAAGGAAACGAAGAAAAAATCAGTGCTGTCATTAAAAGAAAAACGTGCTAAGAAAAAAGAAAAAAAAGGTAAATAAGGTAAATCTCTCCGCCTGAGGGGGGTATAGAGCAGGGGGTTAAATCTGGATTTATGCCATCAAAGTCATAAATCCAGATTTGATCCCGTAACTCCAGATCTATTCGTTTTCCTGTGCAATATCCAGTTGTAACTGTAATTGGAAGAATTGCCAGAATTTTTTACCCCATTAGCTCAAGAGCCCAATGAAGTTATCCGATAAACGTGCGCTTACAAGGAAAAATGTTAATAGAACAAAATAAGTAAATTTTAGAAAATTTTTCATGTAGATATTTCTTTAATTTGCTTATGATGTAGATGTAGTTTTATTTATTTCATGATCGGCAAGTATTTCATCAATAACGCGCCAATCGATACGTTTTTCTCCTGGAAATGCCCA